>Ga0115566_10002865_pt1 | contig 14123 bp, 8 predicted proteins | sample COGITO_mtgs_1204_3_FD_87173 | JGI IMG/M metagenome (GOLD analysis project Ga0115566, IMG submission 87173) | Pelagic marine microbial communities from North Sea - COGITO_mtgs_120405 | ecosystem: Environmental > Aquatic > Marine > Epipelagic | place: Germany:Helgoland, sampling site Kabeltonne...
ATCAAAGAATCGTAACGCTGTCCCTTGCCCTTTTCTGGAGAACAAATACGGTGAAGTCGAGCCAAATAATTCCCATGATTCGTAAGATTGGGTCATCTACCAATGATATTCCAGCCACGCTTAAAGCAGGATCAGATTGGGTTCGGCACTTGGGATCGGGGGAGTCTCAACAGCCTATCAAAAAGCATAGAAACCGCCACGCTGGCATCGGGCGATTGAGAGCCACCGGTGGTCTTTTTTTTTCAACAACGTTTGAAGGAATACGGGAGTGCCTCGCCAATGGTCGCCACAACTTCCGCCGGCAGCGACCAGCGACCACCTTCACCCCTTCTAAACCCTCGAACATGAAGACTTTCTGTGAAGTGTGCACCACTAACCCCGCCGCACTCGTGTGCTGCGCGGACGACGCGGTGATGTGCGGCTCCTGCGACGAGAGGTGAGCGCGCGAAAAAAACAACCAGCCCTAAACAAACCGTCGTTCGGAAAAATGAGGGGGTGCCGTGCTACCGGATACGGCGCCGTCGGGTCGCGACGACGTTTCGGCGCCGTATCCGGCGCGCCAAAACGTCCAACAGTCTCCCCGACGTTATGATCCACCCGAAACTGACGCATCTTTCCCATCTCCTCCCTCTCCCTTCGCAGCATTCACTCCGCCAACCCCGTCGTTCAGAAGCACGAGCGCGTTGCCTTCAAGTCCACCGCGGCCAAGCCCAACTGCGACATCTGCCAGGTGCGTACCCCGAAATTCAGATATCCAACGAGCGCGACTGGACGACGGAATTACACGCAGCTCTGGACGCGCGGACCGCCCAGACCTCGCGTGTCTCGACCCGCGCGTCGCTCGAATTCGCCGGGACTCCGTCGGCGTCCACCAAACGGCAAAACACTCGCTCTACTCAGCGAGCAGAAAATTGACCTCACTCGCCCTCTCTTCAACATTGCAGGTGAACCCCGTGTACGTCGTCTGCCACGAGGACCGCGCGTTCCTGTGCCGCTCCTGCGACATCTCCATTCACTCCGCCAACGCTCACGTCGCCAAGCACCAGCGTTTCCTGATGACTGGCGTCTCCCTGGAGCTGGAGGCTATCGGCGCCGCCGCGAAGGAGGGTGAGGTTGCGGAGACTCCCGTGGTCGCTCAGGCCCCCACGGCGAAGAAGGCGAAAGGCATCAAGCGCAAGATGGAGCATCAGTTCCAGGCACCGTCTGCGAGCTCCGAAGACGGTCTTGTTCCCAGCATGGGCGGTGCCGAGGCGGCTGCCGACCCCATGGCGAGCGAGGAGGAGTTCAACTCTTTTGTGCAGGACTTCCTGGGGAACACCAAGGAGGGCAAGGATGGCAACATGGCGGACTTCCTCGACAACTTCTTCGACGACATTCCCGCCGTCGGGAACGACTTCGGTGTCGTACCCGTCATGTAAATACTGCAGGATATCAGGGGCTGGGGTTTTACGAATAGCGCGCGCAACAGGGGGGGTATGCAGCAGCGAGGTCATGCGAGCTCGCAAACAAAATGTGACAACAGATTTCGAAAGGGGAGTTCTCTTCCCGAAATGTTTTTGACAAAATCCATCAAGGAATAAATTCACGTCCACGCATCGCACTACCGCCCGAATGATTTTCCGTCGCCCCCACGTTGCGTGAAGTGCTTCGTCGCTTGGATTCTATCCTCCATTGCGCCTCCCGCAAAAGCACTTCGCTGCGCGTCCTCGAGAAATGCGGCAGGCTTTGAGTGGTGTTGACCTGGGGCACCGGCCGCCAGCTCTCCGAGGCTCTTTTCTCCATCTGCCGAGCTCTTCTTGAGTCGTTTCCATCTCGCCTCGTCGTGTACTTCGGCATCGTCCATCATCGCACGGAGTCGCGCCGCCTTCTCCTCCTCTGTGAGTTTTCCTGTGCGGTGCCCGACAGAGTTCTTCCCGCCAGTCTTTGCCCACGCTTCCTCCTTTGCCTTGCGCGCCGATTCTTCTGCAGCTGCTCGCTCGTCTTTAGTGGATTCGCGCCATTCACTTCGGCGTTCACGACGGACGGCGGCGGCTTGTTCTGCACGCTGGTTGGCGTAGGTGAGACCATATCCTTTCGAGCCATCCTGGGCGCTCGCATCGTCTCTGACCCCCCTCGCTCTGTGATCTCTGTCACGATCTCTGCCCCCGCTGCGGCTTCGACTGCGACCGCGCTTATGAGAGTAACCTCGGTCATCGCGATAGCCGCGTCCATCCCTGTCATCATCACGGATTCTGCGTTCCCTCGACCTCGACCTCGACCTCGACCGGCTGCGTCCTCTACTGTTGCGGACAGGGCTTCCAGACGAAGACGACGAGGAGTCATCATCGCTCTTTGAGCGCCTCGATCTTTTCCCCTCATTTTGTTTGGCCGCCGCGTATCCCTGCTCACCCAAAACCTTTCTTCTGATTTCGTCCCGGATGGCCTCCTTCTTGGCCTTCTTGGCCTCCTTCTTGGCCTCCTTCTTTGCTCGTTTTTTATCCTTCTTCTTTCGTCGGTGCTCCTCGACTTCTCTCCGTATCTGGGCCATCTTTACCGGGTTCTCCGTCACATGCTTGCGAGCATCCTGTTCTTGCATCCGCATCATAAGCAACGGGTCCGCGTTGAGCTTATTCCATGTCTCATTGCGCGCCGCCGGTCCATCTGCGAGCAAGGCACCGCCTGCGGAGGCAGCTTTCTTCAACTGGTCCTCCTCCTTCGGAGGCACGTACTTCTTCTCCCCGAGCAAATAAGCCTCCTCCTCGCGAGACTTCTCCGCCGCATTCATCAGGGGCCCACCCTTGTACATGAACTCGAGCCTCTCAACTTTGTCTATGTGACCGGCCTCCGCCGCTTGCATCTGCAGTTCCTGCAGCTTCCGCTCCTCGGCGATTTCCTTCCGCATTTCTTCCATCCGCCGCTCCTCGTGAGCCTTCTCCTGCTCGCGCTTCCACACCTCTGCCTGCATCGGGATGCCACCGGTATGCCATGATTTCTTGTTCAAAAAAGCTGCGAGGGTAAGGATATAGGAAGACGAATTAGAACGTGTCAGTTCGCGGTTTGTCAACGGAAGGCGACGACCAACCCTAAAAATGAGGAAGATCGGCGCGAGAAGATTCCGCAACCCTGTGTCGTACTCACCGAGACCGCCTCCCATCTTGGCTCAAAATATCACCCGCGCCTCCCTATTCTCTCTATCTGGGTCAACAATGAAATGTCGGCCCTTCAGCCCCCGTCCCGGGCCGCCTCGCGTTATGCGTGCTCCTCAGAAGAATTACTCGAGCTTGACTGTTGACTGACAGAGCGATAGGAGCGGAGCTGACGAAAAGATTTCCCGCAAAGCGACGGGCCACACCGAGACTGCCGCCTTGGCACTGACTTTCCGGTCGACACGTCTACACGAGCGAGCGGGAAGCAAGTCAAGGCGTGGTGTATAATGGTAGCCACTCGAAAGACTAAAGTCTCGCCTGAACCCGTGTCAGCGACGGAGAGCGCAGATGGCCAGGAGACGCTTGACAACACAAAGGGGCTCTCGCGGCTTCGGTCGGGGAGCACGACGGACATCGAAAACGTCAGGGTGTGGCCCTTGTGCTTCGCGATAGCAATCGAAAAGAGCCGTAGAATTCGACCGGGCATCATGGTCGCATCGTCCAGCCTTCTCGCAGGCGTTTCATACCACCTGCATGAGTCAGACTCGGAGTTGCTGGTGCGTTTTCGTTCTCACACCTTCGACCTTTCTCGTGCGAGCCTCCAGCTGACGCCCTTCTTTCTTTCCATCGCAGCCGACCGCATTGATTTTATCCCCATTGACGGTTTTTATCCTCGTCGAGACCGCCACCCTGTGCGCCGCGTTTTTCATCCTTCTGCCCGGCACGATTGCTCAGGCATACCGTGAAGACAAGACGACCGCTTTCTTGGTTGAGGATAGTGCAGTGCTCTCAGCGCTGCCAACCGCGGTGGCGAGATTCGCGGTGGGTTCGGGCATCGCCTGGCAACGGGTAGCACTTGCGGTGGTGAGGGATGGCGCGCTGTTCATGACGCTTTACCTGCTGTGCGTGGCGCTTTTGGTCGGGGGCGAGGATGATGTTGACCTCGAGCCGCTCGGCGACGAGAGCATGTCTGACAGTGGGGAGAGCGCGTTCCGCCGGGTTGGCTGGCAAGAAATGGAGGGGGGGATATCTGTCCACTCTTATAGTACACACGCGAATTCTGACGACGTCGCAGCGAACTACGAATGAATTTAGCTTTAGCAACCTAGAGGCGGCGCAATATCATAAGAGTACAGCAAACCTTCGGCTCCCTGGAGAGCTGGGCCCCAGAACTGCACCTTGATACGGTCGTGCGAAACTCGTACGGAAGCGAACCCAGCGCCGTCATGCTCAAACCGGGTAGACGACGTCCCAAAGCCACGACCAGTCTTGGATCCCGCACCGGACGTGAAATGGTGCAGTCTTCGCTCCACGGAGGTGGTCACTCCGCTGCAGTTGACAGGCACGGTTTTGATATCACCAGGCGTGTGCTGCAAGTCATGATCATGCCCGTTAAAGTACGCAGCGGCGCCACCCTGCATGATTATGTCTTCTAATGCGGTGCGGACATCCTCGACGTCTCCCCAGAATCCGTTGCTTTGCATTGGGTGATGTCCAAAAACCAGCTTCCACCGTGCGTCTGAATCTTGGAGTGTCGACTTGAGTTTATCTTTTCCAGCGTCAGCGTCCTGCTGCCCCAGACCGCCCGGTATATTTATCAGATCAGGACGGTTTTGTGAATAATAGTAGCTCACATGCGGGTTCGTGTCCACGAAATACATGTGGACGTCAGCCACAGGTCGGTGCTCGAAGTTCCGCCCAGCGTACCACCTCCAGTCGCGACGGCGCAGCGACGGGTCCAGCTGGAAGCTCGGTGACCGGCTACTATCTGCCGCAGCTGGGCACTCCTTAGGTGGTCGACCCTCTTGCTCTTCGTCGTACCCACAATCACCGTAATCGTGATTGCCCAGCACCGCGTGCCAGGGCACTTGCAAACTTTGGTGATTGTAAACATCCGTGAACGACTGCTTAAACTCCGGGTCATCAAGCGAATTGAGACCGCCTTCGTAAAAGTTGTCTCCGACCGAGACGACGAATGCAGGCTTTGAAACCGCGGCACACCTTCCCATTGCTTCGGCTACGGCAGTTTGATTGTGCTCGCCTCGACGCCCCCAATCGCCGACCACCAAAAACGAGAGATAGTCTTCAGGGTCACTCGCGGCGTCTGCGTATACTCCAGAAACCTCCGCCGCGCCCGCCCCTCCACCGCTCTCCCCGACGGAGACGGAGACGCCGATGCCGATGCCGACAGCGAGGCAAGAGCACGCAGCAATGACTATGATGGCGACGCGAAACCATATCTGACGACGCGTCAGGGGTTCGTATATGCCATGGCGCTTGTGAGCGGGGTTCGTTCCGTCGTCGCTCCGGATGCCGCCGCCCAGCACCAACGCTTTTTGCCCGAGCTCCAACTCAACCTGCTCAGAGGAAGACATGGCTCATCCCACGAGTGCGCGAAAGGCGAGATCTACTCGGCAGATCTCTTCTGATTGAGTCCGTGACAGCCGGGACGGTCACGCTTAACGATTTCGTCTCGTGAGCGTGGCAGGGACCAGTGATGTCGTCAAATTTAGCAGGCGACTCTTCAGCCAGGCCACCTCGCAGTTCAGTTCTGTTCGTTGGAATTTTGGTTTTGGCGTCACACCCGGCAGGAGCGTGGAGAGGTGTGGGCATAATATCCGAGTACTGGATGATGGGTACGCATTAAGTGACGACGACGGAGAGCATGTTCAGCTGGGGCGATGTGCCGGTTGAAGGTAGGGAGGAGAATGAAGGCGCGTTTCCACAGCCAAAGCGCCAGGGGACGCTAACATCGCGAGGGCAAGCCTTTGAGGCCCAGGTCGGCGACGACGATCGTACCGTTGCCCCTCGGAGGGTTCTTGAGGAAGCCCGTGCCATTTTGACTGAGCACAACAGCAACGATGACGATATGCTTCCCCCCGTCGGCAGATTCGAGTGGGTGGACCCCGAAGATGCACTTAAACGTACTCAAGCTGAAGGCACCGGACGTGTTCTCTCCGCCTGGGGTGTCCCACCTCTACAGCCCACTGAAGCAGACAGGAGGAAACAGAGAATGTATGAGAGAGTGCATCGCACACAATTTCGCAAGAGAAATGCAGCACACTTTTTTGGTAACCCAGATGAGATCGACGAGCTAGTGCTGGATATTGACAAGGCGGACCTCGATCCGGTTGCCTCGACAGAACTGAATAGCGAGAGCAATACGACAACAGAGGCGGTAGCAGGTAGAGATATTCCGGGTCATACGATGGGCGACAATGTATCAGACGCGAGACAACACCTCAGTGCTTCCACCGGCAACTATCTGAACATGGTACTCGGGCAAGACCGCGTGACAGCTGCATCCATCGCTGCGGCTGGAAAGCAAAGCGCCGAGGCTGTTGCGGCACAAATGAAGCTCGACACTATCCCTGCCCACCTCCGACGGTTTATCATTCCTCAGCTCCTTGAGCTTCCAGAAGGCTCTCAGGTGGTCAAAATATCTGGAGGAAGAGAGCACGCCATGGTGCTCTTAAAAACAAGCAATCATCTCGAACGCATCTTACCTCACCATAAAGAAAATCAAGGGCGCGTGTTGATGATGGGGTCCGGAGAGCATGGACAATTAGGCCTTGGAGATCAGAGGCCGCAAACAATTCCTGTGGTACTCGCAACTTTGGGAGAACACACTGGCTGGAGTGGGGGTGGCCTCCGGGTACGCATGGGAGGCGATAGGATCGGTGGCCACAGTTCGAAAGTGCGCCGTGCTGTCGACGTTGCGGCGGGAGCAAAATATTCGTTGGCAGTCTCGGAAGATGGGGAGGTTGCTGCCTTTGGGACAGATACCAACGGCTGCACGGGGCAGGGTCAAAATGGTCTGAGCAAAATTCACAGGCTGCCGCGCTGGATGTATTGGATTTCCACCGATACGACCCGTATTCTTGCGTGTGCCTCAGGAGAAAGTCATACTTTGCTGCTGTCTGCAAGCTGGCACGTGTTCACCACCGGCGATGGTGCGCATGGGAAGCTTGGCCATGGAAACACACGTTCATTCTCTACGCCACGGCGCGTAGAATCGCTCATGGGACTCAAGATCTCTTCGATCTCCGCGGGACATAATCACTCGCTGTTCATAACGGATTCAGGACTGCTGTACGGCTGCGGGGCGAACTCCCATGGTCAACTCGGAAGTGGAGATTGCGACGACAGGATGTTACCGGTGCGAATGCATCACACCGATTTCATCGGAGACGCAGTATACAGCCACGAGGAGGAGCCTGAGCGGCGGACGCTTGAGCTACAGGAACGTATCCTTGGACCGCTTCCTGGTGTCAAAGGCCAGTTCCTGTCCAACTTGGAGATTGAGAGGCCTTTTGCTCAGCCCACAGAACAACAGCTACAAGCTGCGGTCAAAGCACGAGAGGCAAAACTTGGAATTCAGCAGCAGCTGACAGATGAAGAAATTAGGCTAAAGTTAGGCATTGCCGCTTCCAAGCCAAACACCTCCAGAGTAATTCAAGCATGCGGTGGACGAGCACACACTGTGATTTTAACACAGCTTGGTCGGGTGTACGTCTGTGGACAATCAAATCGGGGTCAGCTTGGTCTGGGAAATCAAAAGTCTCTTCACAATCCAACACTGGTTCAGACCATGGTGAACCTCGCATGTGTGCAGATTGCAGCTGGAGATGATCACAGTGTCTTGCTGACCTCTTTGGGGCACGCTTACGTGTGCGGTAGGAATGACACTGCCCAGCTCGGCGACGGTACCCTGGACGACAGCTTGGTTCCCAAGCCAATGCAGCCTGTCATTACGAAAGAACTCATGCGAGACAAATCAAAGTATGAGATTCTGTCCCTTCAGCACCATCCAATGTTTGGCGTTCTGATCGAGCAGGTGTTCGCTGCAGGATCATCCACCTTTGCGGTCGTTTCAGGAGGTGAAAATGTTTACGTTTGTGGTAGTGGGGCTTACGGGCATCCCCAAGATCGGAACCCAACTGGATTTGCTGAAATGCTCCGGCTGACATTGGACGATAAGGAACAGAAGAAAGCCTTGGTGATGGCTTCAACTGTTCGAATGCTTCGCCCTGACGAGCAGGGTTTCAATGATTTGGTACGGCAGATGGTGCTCTACTCTCGATATAATGAAAAGTGCCTGGCCCATATCATGAAGGTGATGATGGAGGAAGTTCTGCAGAAACCCACGTTTGTTGTACTATACGGCTCCATCTTGGAGGAGTGTAGGAGTTCGTGTCTGGATTGTACTGCACTTGCCTTCCGAAGGGTAATCCTTCTTGCGATCGAGGACACGGGAGTCAAACTTCTGCACGCACAAAATGAGACTCTAAATAAGCGGTTGCTGCACAAAATGGGTTGGGCCAAGTATCAGCAAGAACAGAGGGACGGCGCAGGAGGCACTGGTGGGTCTAAACAGATGACATACTATGATATGATCAACGATAAAGACAGCTACATGGACTTCAAAAGATTTCGTGATGACTGTAAAGCTATGCAGGGTTTGGTGCGAGAATTGTTCGAGGTGCATGGAATTTTGCTGGAAGATGACATGAGAGATATAGCCGCGGGCTTTCCTGGCAGTCAGCATAGCATCGGCATCATCGACAGTGAAGAGGCTAGAAAGAAATCGACTTTTTTTGCAAGTTTATCGCGCTGGAAAAGTCCTGGGGAGCGTGCAGCAGAGGAGGCGACGCGTGCACACAATCCGGCGGAAACCCTGAGGGGAGGAAATGTTACCAGACGCGGAAGTGACTCGAATGCAGATGTTGTTCGTCAGAAGGGGTTGTCGACATGTCTACCGATACCCAGTCGTGCGATCGACGAAGCTGCATGGGAATTTTCAGAATCCGTAGGATGGGAGCAGTACAAGCTTTCAGAAGACATTAGGCCAGAAGAAGGCGCAGGATGGGGAAAATTCATCGAAGAGCAACGGAAGCAGGCAAAATATGTGTCTCCAGTGGTCATCCCAGGAGAAGACGTAGACGAAGCAGAGCTAGCAGAGAAGGAGAAAGATCTTGATGATCAAGAGCGGCGCCAGCTGCAGCGCCTGCGTGCACTTGATCGAAGAAAAAAACTTGTCGGCTTGGATGGGAAACGCATCGTGGAGAGCACGCTGGCGCCCTCATTTCACAGGGCAAATACTGTGATGACTACCGCCAGGTCCGAAATCGAGACAATCATGGCACGTAAGCTTGGTTCGACATCAAACACGAATCTTGAAGATGATTCAGGTGGCAATGAAAGCCGTATAGCATTCAGAAAGTTGAAGCTGCAAAATAAGCTTGCCAGCATGGCGTCATCAGGTGAAAGTGTTCATACCATCGAGGAGTACAGGCACCACGCGGAAACGAATCCAGCGTTTGGATATTTCACTCAAGATGAAATTGATGCGGCACCTCCTGAGGTGCAGGAAGAGCGCGCGAGGAGATCATTCCAATTTGCGCAAAAGATACCCGACGACAAAACATTTGAGCTGTTTGATGACGAAGCATAGGCAAGAAGCATCCCAATCTGTTAATAGAATCTAGATAACAATGCGCGATTTCTCACACGCCGACATACAAGGTCGATAACATCAAGAGCGAGCCGAACACGATGCCTTTCAGCAGCTGCCCATCATGTTTGCATTTCCTCCCCTCGGGAAACAGCTCTATGATGCACACGGCGGTCATCATGCCGCCTGTCCCGGCAAGCATATAGTGCAGCAGCGTGGGCGTCAGGTAAGGCTTGATGAAAAGAAGTGCGAGCAATGCCCCAACGGGCTCTGATAAACCCGATGCAGTGGCCAGCATCAGTGCATACCGACGGCTCCCTGTTGCCGCATAGACCGGAGCGGCGACTATGATACCCTCCGGGATGTTGTGAACGCCGATCGCAGCCGCCATGACTGGACCGATTCCGGTGAATGAAGAGAATGCTACAGCGAAACCTTCCGGGAGATTATGAAGCGTCATCGTTATGGCCATTAGGATTCCAAGTCGCATGAGTCGCGCCTTTGACATTGTGGTTGAGCCGTCGTCCCCACTGTAGCCTTGTTTCTCAACCTTTTCCTCCAGTGCCTCTGTCTTGGGCAGAAGGGGCTCTAGAATCACGTAAACAACTGCGCCAATACACATGGATATTGTCACTCCGACGAAGCCGTTCTGCATCAAATTTTTAATGTACAGCTCAACAAGGCTTAGCGTGGCCATGACGCCAATCGCAGTTCCCAGCAAGAAAGCGAGCAACTTCTGGTCAGGCTTCTTCATCACCGCTATGACGCCACCCACACTTGTGGCGAGGCCCGCCAGCAGGGAAAGAAACAGCGCGTACTGATCATCGCCGTCAAACATGATGAGGTTGTGCGCGATCAGCGCGATAACCGCCGCGGACAGGGAACCGCAAACGAAGTAAGCCGCCTTCAGGCCCTTTTTGCCCACTGGGAGATCTGAGCGCACGCGTCTCTTCCCCGACCGCGATGGAGCAGAAGAACGTTCGCGTGTCGATGTCGACCGTCTCATAAACGAGCCATTCGCATAAAACTGCGCCTTTTGCACCGTGAGAGTGTTGCAGCCGGAGTCGCTGCTGCTCTCAGTGCAGGGCCGCAGCAAAATAAATGTGCTGTCGACGGGGTCGAAGATCGAAGTTTGAGGGAAAAATAAAAAACAACGGTCAGCTCTTCAGTCCTTCTAGCACCGTTGACCGCACGCAGAACCCTCTGGACTGATGATGAATCATCGTTCCCGAGCGGGCGCGGGTCCTCGTGTGCCTGACAAGAGCAAGGCGGGGTCAGAGTCTAAATCAAAGACTCCAGACCTTGCCGAGTTTTTGGAAATGCGCGATTGGTCCGGAGCCATCACGCTGCTTGAGTACAAGCGTCAGGCGGACTCGCACGATATCAGCAACCTGGAATGGTTGGCTTACTGCTACTTCCACGCCGGCGATCCTGGGAAGTCGCTCGAAACGTATAGGGAGTTATTGCGCCTGGAGAGCGACCCTGACCCGACGTTTCACACCCTCTGCGCCGCGTGCCTTTTTTACCTGGGCCGCTACCAAGAGGCGGAGGAGGAGGCGCTACGCGGCCCGAATACCAAGCTGCAGACTCGTGTTTTGTTCCATTGCGCGCACAAACTTGGCGACGAGAACAAGCTAATGACATATCATCAGCAGTTGAGCGACAGTATCGAGGACCAGCTCTCGCTCGCATCCATCCACTACCTTCGAACGCACTACCAGGAGGCCACGGACATCTACAAGCGCCTACTGCTGGAGAACCGCGACAACCTGGCGCTGAACGTATACGTGGCCCTGTGTTACAATAAACTCGACTACTACGATGTGAGTCTGGAGATACTCGGCGCGTACATGCAGCGACATCCGGACAGTGCGCTTGCAGTCAACCTGAAGGCGTGCAACCAGTTTAAGCTTTTCAACGGCAAGGCGGCGGAGGCAGAGCTCAGGAAGCTACAAAAGAATGCAGGTCACAGTGATGCGTTCACAGACAACGACCTCATCAGGCATAATTTGGTCGTCTTTCGAGGTGGGCAGAATGCCTTGCAGGTTTTACCGCCTCTCGCTGGTGTCCCCCCTGAGGCGCGTCTCAACCTCGTAGTTCATCACCTGCGCGGTGGAGAGCCTTTTGAAGCGTTGAAGCTCGTCAAGGATCTAGAACCCACCACGCCTCAGGAGTACGTACTGAAAGGCGTGACGCATGCTATGATCGGACAGTATATGGATCAGGTGGATGTGGAGGAGCATCTGAAGCTCGCGCAGCAGTGCTTTCAGATAGTTGGATCGAGTGCCAGCGAGTGTGATACAATCCCGGGAAGGCAGTGTCTGGCGAGCTGTTTCTACTTACTCAGACAGTTTGAAGACGTACTCGTCTACTTAAAGTCGATCGCGGAATTCTTAAAGGATGACGACAACTTCAACTGGAACTACGGTATCGCCACAGCGGCGAGTGGCGATTACAAAACTGGAGAGGAGGCCCTTATGTCCATACAGAATGAAAGATTTCGCCAGGAGTATGCGTTCATAGCGTGGCTAGCTCGGTGCCACATCATGAACGGCAAAGCTCGCCTGGCATGGGAGCTTTACTCGCGGATGGATACGAACGACGAATCGTTTGCTCTTTTGCAGCTCATTGCCAATGACTGCTACAAAGTTGGAGCTTTTGTTTACGCAACGATGGCCTTCGACGTACTGGAGCGTTTGGACCCAAATCCAGACTTTTGGGAGGGAAAACGAGGCGCAGCAATCGGGGCCTTCCAAATGATTGTCGCGGGTCAGGAACCAAAAGAAAGTCTTGGGGGGATTCTCGACATGCTGCGCAATACGTCGAGTCCACAGGTTGAGTACATCATTCGCACGCTGACTATTTGGGCTAGGGAGAATCGTGTTCCTGTGCATTGAATTGAGTAATTTTTTATACAAGCTTACAAATGCAAGTACCTCCACTGTCTTGCCTCAAAAAAAGAATTATGCGGACCCGTGGCGGCCACGAACGTTCAGCCCAGACATATCGCTTGGCTTCACCCCTCGTCCCCCCAAGCCACTGCTCTGCTGCTGCATCACTGTGGTGGTGCCTTCCGAGTTTTGCTGTTGCTGCCCGGGCTCAGGTGCGCCAACAGTAGCACCTGGAGAGTCAGTGTACTTGTGGTACAGAAGATTCGCTACACATCGGTCCACGACGCCGGTTGACTTATCGGAGGAGGGTTGCGCCGCCTGAGCATGTCCACTACCATCAATAAATCGACCGCCGCGGTTGCGAGCCGATAGCGCAAGGCGATACAAACTCTCCTTGATGTTCCTCGATGTTGGCTTGTCGAGTTTACCAACAATCGCCTGTAGCTCCACGAGTCCAACCTCCTCCTCGGTCGTCATCTGATTCACTGCGTACTGAGGCACTTGAATCTGCGCTCCTGCAACGCGACCGCCGCTGCCCATCCCACCTGCGGAGATCACGGTGGAAACAGAGCTCGAGCCAGAATACATCTGTGCCGCCGCCGGATTCTGCGGCTGCATCATCATATCGGATGCATTCATTTGATGACTGTACAACGGTTGCCCTTGCATGGGTTGCATCAATTGCATGCCGTAGTTGCCGAGACCCATGGAAACCATCTGATTCGGTGCCATTGCACCTGGAGCGGGCATACCGACAGGCTGCTCCCCAGCACGTTCATTCCCTTTGCTCGCCTTGCGCTTTTCGTCAACCTTTTTGGAAGAGCTGGGACGTTTACCCTTGCCAGTGTCGTCGTTGACACCTGCATCGGGAACCTTCCTAACACCCTGTCCCTGCTGCTGATGGGGCTGTTGAAGCGAGCCAGTCGAGGGCACGTGCACCATCTGGGAGTATTGGTACGCCTGCTGCAACATCATCCCGTTCTGCTGCATCTGCTGGCCTTGGATATGCGATTGCTGCTGATAGGACATCGGAACGAACCCAACGGATTGACCTTGAGCACCGGGCATGGCATACCTCATTTGGCGCACCTGCGCTCCCTGTTGCTGGCCGCTGAAGTTCAGCTGCGCGTTGCTGTTGGATTGCGCGGGCATCTGGCCTCGAATATGCATGCCCCCTCTATTTCCACCCTGCTGATGCATGTCGTTGCCGTAGTTCTCGAACGATGAGTCGAACGACATGCCGCCGGTCGACATCGAAGGCTGGGGCGCGCCCGGTCTGCCGCCTGCACCCACTGCACCCCCGCCCGCGTTTCCTTCCCCGTACTGGAAGACGTACTGGTTCGATCCCGATCGAAACATCTCGGCATCGTCGCCTCCTCCGACGCGTTGATTCACGTTAGGCGCGTTCCCTGCACTCGCTCCCGCGCCAGCACCAGCCCCTCCACCCATACCACCGACGTCGCTGTATCTACCTGACCCACCCATCTCTCCGTAGGGCGCAGAAGTTCGGCTGGGCATGAAGGAGTCAACGTCCACAGGGAATGAGCTCCACAGCGCCTCCGAGCCCATGTCACCCTCCGTGGTCAGGCCGTCGATGGAGTTACCGAGCGGGTTGAGCTGTGAGAAGCGCGAAGCCGCGTTCTTGAACTCCCC
>Ga0115566_10002872_pt1 | contig 14112 bp, 9 predicted proteins | sample COGITO_mtgs_1204_3_FD_87173 | JGI IMG/M metagenome (GOLD analysis project Ga0115566, IMG submission 87173) | Pelagic marine microbial communities from North Sea - COGITO_mtgs_120405 | ecosystem: Environmental > Aquatic > Marine > Epipelagic | place: Germany:Helgoland, sampling site Kabeltonne...
ATTGGACAACGGCGGGGCGTCGGTCGGGCCGACTTCGGACGCGAAGGAGGTGAACGCGGAGCGCGAACCCGAGGGAGGCGCGGCGCCTGAGCCCGATACGAAGGATCCCCCGGTGAGTCCAAGGAAGCGTAAGGCGCCGGCGGCGAAGAAGGCGCCCGAGGTAAGCGAGCGCAGGGTCAGTCGAAGGCTGCAGAACAAGACTTGACCGGGGGAAAATAGGCCAACTGAGGATAATGCCACCCCACGTACGAGAAGTCACATCTAGCTGCTAGGATCTATAGCCACCTGTCTATACGAGTGTAAAGTCACGCCCTGGAACGCATGTACAGAGCCTTGGGACGCGTGAACGACGCGTACCCTTCCTCACCCAAGGTACACCCACCGCTTCCACCTCCCGACCCGTATCTACCGGTCCACGGCAAGTTTGTCGACGGATGGTTACACGCGTTCCAGTACCCGGTACCCACGTCCAGGCGACGGAGTATCGACTCAGCGACGGCCCCGTCAGACGTGTACACACTCGCGGTCAGGCCGTACGAGCTGTCGTTCATAGCCTCGATCGCCTCCTCGTCGTCGTGAACCGGGACGACCGCCGCGACGGGACCGAACGTTTCATCCGCAGTTATCATCCTTTGTCTCTGAGAGCCCCTCAACGCGTCACCCCCGACCACCACGACGGGGTGGAAGTATCCCCCGCCTTGGGTGGGTGCTTCCCCGCGGTACAACACGTGTGCTCCGGCGCGGACCGCATCGTCCACGTGTGCCGCCACCCTTTCCACCGCGCCGCGTGAAGTGAGCGGCCCAAGGTTCGTAGTCGCGAGCGCTGGGTCCGCCGCTCGATATTTACGTGCCTCGGCCACGAACGCGTCGACGAATGAATCGTACACGTCGCGGTGGACGTAGACCCGCTCGACCGCGCAGCACCCTTGTCCCGCGTTGTGAAAGGCCCCGCTCGCGATGCTCGCCGCCGCTCGGGCCACGTCAGCGACGTCCGGCCTCACGTAAGCGGCGTCGACCCCGCCGAGTTCGAGCACCGTTCTCGTGTGACTCCTCGCCGCTACGGTGGCCACCTCGGTGCCAACCACCCTGGATCCCGTGAACGCCACGGCTCCCAAGCCTTGAAGTCTAACTAACGCCCTACCCACGTCCGCTCCCCCCTGACACACCTGAAACACCTCGGATGGAACGTCGGACTGCAATAGGAGAGTTCGCAGGCGCTCGGATACGCCGGGGGACAACTCGCTCGGCTTGTGCAACACCGAGTTCCCCGCCAAGAGCGCGGGAACCAGCACATTCACGGCCAAAAACGCCGGATAGTTCCATGCTGATACGTGGGCCACCACCCCGACCGGCTCGTGCGTGACCTTCTCGGTCACCGAACTGGACGAGGCTCGGACGCTGTTCGACTCCATCCGTGCCCGTGCCCTGTCACACATGGCGACCAAGTCAGTGACTCGCCGAGCTGACGCGTTGACCTCCATCCTCGACTGCGTCGCTGGTTTTCCCGTCTCGGCGGTGATGATACTCGCAATCTCCCCGGCGACGTCCCGCACGCGTTCGGCAAAGTCCCGTATCCTGGCCGCCCTGTCCTCCCATCGGATCGAGCTCCACACGCCGTTTTTCTGCGCCTGCGATGCACTCACGAACTTCATCGCCACCGAGACATCGTCGTCGGCACGCACCGTGGAGACCACCGTGGTGCCATCGACGGGACTAACCACATCGAACGAGGCTCCAGACGCGGATCGAACAGACGCGAGCCACCTCCGCGATACGAGCACGGAGCCCGCACGAGACACGCGCAGCATCGCTGTCTCGACCCAACTCTCGGAAAACTCTCGGCAGCTCCAAGTGTCACGAAACGGTTCAGGAAAATTTCCCGAAACTGAGCCCCCTCCTCAGAAGGCCGCGCGCCCGTCCTAAGCTTCAACGCTCGACATGGACCGATACGCGCTCGGCGTCGACATCGTCATCCATTCCAAGACTGGGGACGTTCCCGCGGTGGAGTACGCTCCCATCGGGGCCATGCGCGATGAGATTGCGTGCGCGGTGATTTGCGCGCCGGGATCCTCGGGGGGATGCGGGCCTGGCATCGCGCAGGCGTTCCGGGGTCTTCCGCTTGAGCGCCGGTGCAGTGCTTCGGCGCACGGCTCCTTCTACGCGAGGCTGGGTATGGAATTGTCCACGGGGGAGGATATGGACTCCTGGGATCCCCCGAAGCGTCGCTTCGAAGGGGTGGAGAACGACGAGAACGGCTTCCCCGAGAATCACTCCGTCGACTCCAAGGAGAAGTTTCTCACCCGCGGTCGCAGACGACCCGGCGCGGTGTGCATCCAGATGACGTGGAGCAAGTGCGCGGGTGGCAAGAAATGGCCGGGAAAGAGGTTGAAGCGCGTCGATGCCCTGTCCGCCGCGGTGGACGATATCGTGTCGTGCGCATTGTACGTCAGGCAAAAGTACGGCGACAGCCTGAGGGTCGTCCTCGTCGGCTTCTCTTTCGGGGGACCCGCGTGCTGGGCAGCGGCCAAGAGGCTGGGTAGCGAGAGACTGGCGGCGGTCGTCTCCGTGGCTGGATCGGCGAGGGGCGGTGCCCGGTTCGCCAAGTTTGACCTGGACACCGAGGGGTGCGTCGCCGCCCTCGACGCCGTCCCGCGGTTGTGGCTCCACGGCACCAAAGACGAAAACGTCGTACCGGCGATATCTCGCAGGCACTTCGACCTCGCCGCCGAGCCAAAGGCTGTGGCGTGGGTGGTGAACGGGACCCATCACTTCGATCATGTGAGGGCAGCCGGGTACGAACCCTTGCGCGAGTTCCTCTGCCAGGTGTGCCAGATGGAGTGCAACAAGAGGCGCGCCGGGGACGTTCCGTACGCCCTGGACGGTCCCCCACCAAACGCCCACCCCGGAGGGTTCCTGACCAAACGCTCGCACGTGCTCGTGATGCCGATGTCGGGTAATCGCAGCGTCATCGAGTCGCATCAAAGGAACGCGGCGAGCAGACGGAAGGTTGTCAACACCACGGACGGGTCACGGGCGACCAAGACCACGGCGGCGTTCAGGGGCATGGCCAAGGCTCAGGCTCGAGAGGAGCACCCGGTCATTGCCCAGTCGGGGCCGGATATGCCCGAGGGGTACGGCGCGGGATGGGTGGACGTGGCGGCGAGTGAGGACCTGGACCGGATGCGAGCCGAGGCGAAGGCGGCGTCCATGAACCGGTGCGTGAGACCCGCCACGTTGGAGACTCTGCGGATGCCGACGGTGAAGGGATACTCGGAGTAAAGTCGTCGCTATTTAGCTAGCTGTGGTGTACAAAGTTCTATCGTGTTCTTATCGTGTTCTATCGTATCGTTCAACCGTCCACCCTTCGCTGTCCCGACTGCGCCATGATCATCCCCACGATGAGCCCGTAGAGCGCCAGGGCCTCGGTGAAGATCAGGATCAGCACCAACGGCGCGAAGAGCTTGCTCTGAAACACCGTCGCCTGAGTCCCAGCCTCCCCGACGACCCCAACCGCGATGCCGCTGGCGAACTGCGCCGCGCCGCAGCACAGACCCGCTCCAAGGTGCATGTACCCATTGTACTGGCCGTAGGTCCCGTCCGTCATGATGCCCGACATGATGATAATGCTCAGCACCAGTCCGTAGATCCCTCGCACACCAGCCATCGCGACCGGGATGATGCCCTTAATCACCATGTTGGGATCTCTGCATCCCGCGCGGCACAGACCCAGCCCAGACTGCGCCGTGCCGTACGCGGCGCCTATGCACGACAACACAAGACACGACATGGCACCGAGGTAGCCGAAGCATACCCCGACGTGCTCCGAAGCCGACATTCGCTGGGTCAAAGGTGCGCGAGCGTTTGTGCCAAAGATTTAGGGTTGCTTCGCGCGAAAAAGACTTTGGACTGCCGAGACTGTTGTTGTTAACTTTTCAAGGGGTGGCGCACTACAAGTAACTCGATGTACACGCGTCTAGCTCGACTGAATCGATTCCCACTTCGTTTTGCGTCTCTTGTTCATTCGGAGACGCTTGTGTTCCTCGAGCCGAATGCACTCGTCGCCGCATCCGCTCCCACCGGGCGCTCGTCTTCGATCGGCGCTCTCGCCGTCGCTCGCCATGCGGTCGTACCACATCTGGTCGTAGCCATTCTCGGCGACTTCAGGGATGAGCCTGTGAGTGCACCCGACTTTGGTTCCCCCGGGGACACACTGCGGCGTAGGTCCTTTACTGATCGTGAACCCGTCCCTGGTCAGCGCGAACAGTTTCATGAAGACGTGCCTCCACTCGTAAAACGCGTTCTCGCCCTCGTGCTCGCAGAACGTAGTCGCCTTCTCGGCGACGGACTTTTTCTTAACCGCGTTGGACTCGTCGAGAGCGAGCTCGTATTCCTGGACAACCTTCGCCTCGAACGCGACGGACTTGTCGATGAGGTCCCTCTGCAGCGGTCCCATCTCTTCCCTCAGCGCCTCGGTCACCAACTCGGCCCGTTCGCCGTAGCAGAGATTGGACACGAGGTTCCAGATCCAAAAGGCTGAATCCCACGACGGGTTCAGGGCGTCTGCTTTGGGTGCGTGTTTCGGTGACACAGCCGCGTCAGGGAGCTGGCCGACCGAGTCAGCGAAGTGGTAGGGAACACGAGTGATTCCGCCGTACACGGGCACCCTCAGGCTGGTGGCGCTGTCGTCCGGCGCCCACCATTGGATCGCGCGGATCGCGGGCGGGAGCCAGGGCCTGCTCGCAGAGACAAAGTTCCAGCTCGTTTGCTGCGTCGCGACTGTCCTTTCGTTGACGAACTCCTCGCCCTTCGTGTCCTTCCAGATCAAAGGGCGCCACCTGTAGGCGGAGTGACCGCTTCCGGCTCCGACGTCCGGCCTATCGATGCCTCTGTTGTCGAACCAAGTTCCCTCGAGCCGAGTGCCCATGAGCGCCATGGCGTCGGCGACGGTCAAGGAGAACTTCGCCAACCCCTCGGGCGGGTAAAGGAAAAGCGGCATCCGCCCGCTCGCGAGGTCGTATCCGCGGACGTACTCGAGGTATTTCTCCTGGAACGCCACCCCCGCCACCTCGTCGCTCATGCCGAGCAAAAGCCGGTACACGTCCCAGACCCGGGCCTCGCCGTGTCGAGCGCCGGAGAAAGTCACCGGGTCAAAGGCGGCGCTAAAGTCAAAGTCAGCATCCGGCGCGTCCGCGGGGTACCGCCCGATCTTCCTCGCGAAATCCACGACGTCGGGCGAGTACATGACGTTCGCCGGATCGTTTTGGTCGAATGTTGTGGTTCTCGCCTGGTTGGCGTGTGCGAGAACGGCTCCGTCGGGAACTTTCTGCGCCACCCACACCGCTCCCTTCTCGAACTTGCCCTTGCCGATGAGCTCCATCAGCCAGGCCTCGTCGCCGTCGACGCACGAGAAGGACTCCCCGTCGCTCGCGTAACCGTGCGTCTGGACGAGGTGGTCGATGAGTTTGATGGCGTCGACGCAAACCTTTGTGCGCTGGAGGGCTATCCATATCAGGTCTCCGTAGTCCATCATCCCGCCGGTGCCGTGGGAGTCCAGTTCCGGGAGACCTCCGAACGTGGTTTCTCCCATCACCATTCCATGCTCGTTGGCGTTCCCGACGACGGTGTACGTCTCGGCAGCCTCGGGGATGACGCCGAGGAAGACGCTGTCGTCCCAGTCCCAGATCTCGCGCGTGGCGTTCGCGGGGTGAGACTTGGCGGGATAGAGACCGATACTTCCGTACAGTGAGCCCGAGTCAGCGTTGTACGCGTAGATGGTAGACTTGTCTGCGCTCGCTCCTGGGCTCACGAGCAGGTTCGTGCACGCATCGGCGCCCGCAAAGAGGAGCGCACCCGCGAGGACGTGGCGGAGCCTCATCGGTCCCTTGGAATAATGACGTCCTCTTTGTGGGATTCCGGCAACTCATTTGTGCCAACCCCCCTTTGTGGACGTTTTGGCAAAATGCTGTATGAGCAAACAGACAGAACACGCCGACAAGATGCCAAGTGTCCAGCCAGTCAGGATTTTTCGCGTCCGACCGGATGACGGCACAGACGGATTTTAGCCGCGCAATCCGTAACCACAGCGCTTCGCGACGAGCGTCTCGTGCGGGTTTGATCGCGGGCGAATCCTCGGTGAGGGCCTCTCGGGTACCCGGTCGGCGCCGGTCATCGTCGGCGATCGAAGACTGCGTCGCCGCACCGCACCGCGCGGGTCATCCTCGAATCGGGCGCCAATCCCCTAACAACCGGGAAAGCTCCAATTAATAATGTCCACTGTCATCAAGCGGAAGACGGGCAAGAAGAAGCCCGCGAGCGGGAGGACGTCGCCATCGGATGACAACGACAACTGGTTCTTCACGGTGTACAAGTCCCCTACGGGTCTGACGGGCCAGGTCTTCTACGAGGAGCCGCTTCCCGAGCCTGAAGGTGAGCGCGTGCCCACGTGACCGACTCCCGCGCCCTCCTTCCCAAAATCAATCGGCAGCTGCCCCGCCCCCACCTTCGTATCCTTCGCTCACCGCGCGATCCCCTTGAACACTCCAGGCGGATTCTACGATGCCAAGAAGGACCAAACCTTCCGCGAAATCGTGAAAAACTCGCCCAAGTCGTACGCGGCTTCGTTCAAGACGAACCAGAAGCGGATCGACCTCCCGACGGAAAAGAAGGGAAGCACCGACGTGCTCTACAACCCACGGAACGGCACGTTCACCGAGATAATGGCGAAGAAGGGCAACGCCTCGGCGATGAAGTCGAACGTCAAGAGACAGGCGTTTACGGACACGAAGTTCAAGCAGGGTAACGGACCGGACCGCTTCTACGACGTCCACCGCGGGACGATGGCGGAGGACACGAAGAAGTCGCCGCGGGGATACTCAGCCGCGTTCAAGACGACGCAGAAACGCATAGACGATAGCCGAGATAGGTTCAAGCTGGGCAGCGTGGACATCATGTACGATGCGAAGGATCCGAGGTACGTGACGCCCGCGTACAAGACGAGGCCGCAGGTGGCGGCTTTTGGGTCGTCGGTGCCGCGGACGAAGAAGCGACGGGAACCGAAGGTGAGCAAGGATGGCGGGTCAAGGAGGGGCTCGCGGGCGGGGTCGAGCGTGGGGACAAACACGCCGAAGAGCGCGGGGGACGTGACGCCAAAGAGCGCGGGGGGTAAGACGCCGAAAAGTGTTGGGGATGAAACACTGTGGAAGACGCGGAGCAGCTTGATGTCGAAGATGTCGGGATGGTCAGAAGAGCCGGCGATGCCAGACACGCCGGATCAATAGATCTGAATATGATGTCATTTCACAATTCAAAAGATAGAACGCTCTCAACGCCGCCGTTGATCACGTAAATTTTCACATCGCGAGAGCCCGCAGCGTCTCCGCCTCGACGACGCTGAGCTGCGCCCTGAAAGCCTCCGCCATCCTCGTCACCGCCGCCGCCGCGTTCTTCTTCACCGCCGCCATCTCGGCGCGAAGAGCCTCGTTCTCCTGTCGAAGCGACCCGCCGTCGCCATCCTGCGGGTCCCTCGCACCCTGCGCAGACTCAACCTCGCGTCGTGCGGCATCGAGATCGCTCTTGGTCATCGCGAGTTCCGCGCGGAGCAGAGTCATCTGTCGCTCCAGGATGGCGACAGCCTCGGACTCGGACGGACCAGACGGACCGACGCTCTCACACCCGGCATTGGTGGTCGCCGCGGTGTTCATCGGCATCTCGGGAGTAGCCTCGAAGACGACGGCTTGGTTCGCCGTGAAGACGACGGACTTGGCGGGAGTCATCGCGTTGGCCTTCATGTTGACGGTGGCCGGAGACTTCTCGTCCTCCGCGCCGGGCGAGTTGAAGAGGGCGTTGCCATACTCCTTGACCGCGCTCTTCGGCGGCTCGGTGGACTTGCCAAAGGATAGGCGCCTGTCCTCGGCCGCGGTCTGCTTCTCGGGGGTCTCCTTGAGCGTCGTCGCCTTCTTGGACTTGTCGACCACCTTGGCGAGGCTCGACGCCGTCTCCGCCTCGGTGACACTCTTCCGTCTGGTGCCCATGCCCCGCGTGGGTCCGTTCGCAGCCACATTCACGGCGGTGTTCTTCGCCGCGGAACGGCACGCGCCCTCGTTGTTGGCGGCCGCCCCGAACCTGCTCGTCTTGAGGATTGACTTTGCCGGCGGTGTCTGCATCTGCGTGGCGAGCTTGGCGTAGTATCCCTGCCCGCCCCACGAGTCGCTCAGCTGCTCCCTGAGGGATTTCTGGTTGGCGGCGTCATCCTTGCCGTTATCCTCCTCGAGCGGCAGCACGGCGTCGGCCATCGCCATGAGGTCCCTTACCCGCTGCTGAACGTCCTCGACGGTCGTTCGGACCTTTGGCGCCTCGAACTTACCCGGCGGCTTGGCACCCTGGGCGTCCTCAGTCTCGGATGAGCCGCGGCGTTTGCGAAGCTCATCGCCGGGGGTGCCGCACGCGCCCCGTTGCACGTTGTCCCAGTCGGTAAACTCGCCGAACCTTTGCGCCTGCGCCGCTTTGTTGGCCCGGCGCGACCTTCTCGGACCCTTACGGCTGGTACCCGGGGTCTTGGCCGGTAGGATGCCGCCGTTGAGAGCGGCGAGCATGGCGAGCTCCTTGGCCATCGTCCCGCGGTGCGACTTGTCCGCGGAATCGACGGAGGGTTCAGCATCATCGTCATGGGCTTGTTCCTCGTGTGCGTCTTCGTCCTCGTCATCATCGGCCTCGTCGTCGGCGTGTTCCTCCTCTTCGATATGGCTCGGCAGCGCGTTCGCGGTTGAGGGCGCAATTGAGGGGATCAACACGGTGGCCTCTTCGTCGATCCCCACCCGCTGTGCGTCCCCCTCTTCCTCCTTCGCCTCGGGAATTTCCATCCTGACGGTGGAAACGGACGCGTGAGGAGTCACGGGATGAATCTTCTCGGTCTCCGCCTTGGCCCCGGCCGCCTCGCCCTCGATTGACGGTTCGAGGTGGGCGACGATGGAGGTCTGCTTCATCGCGGGCGCGGACTGCTTCGCAGCCTTGGCGGGTTGACCGCCGAGCGTCCTCTTGCCACCCTTCGACGCCTTCGCTCCGACCTTGACGTCCCCGGCGCCCGCTAGGCTCTGCCTGGCCTTCTTTCCCATCTTGGACTGCGCCACCGGCGGGGCGTGCGTCAGTCCCGGAATGTTAAAGCCGCTGATGGCCTTCTTCCCGGAGGTCCTAACATCCCCGGTGGAGGATGCGTTCGATACATCGTTGAGCGGCATTGCCGGTGTCAGATACCTCTCGCGTCGATATCCGGTGCCTTGGACGAGTTTCCGTCCGTGCGTCCGCGCCCCGCGCGTCGCTTGTCTGACGACGTGAGATTTGGATGTTCCCCCCCAAAAAACTCGTAGCACGACCGTTACGTGAAAATTTATTCGGCAAATTGACCCCCAAAAAACTCAAGAAAAAAAACAGCTCGCAGCGCGTATCTGAAAAAGGGTGTTGCGAACTCTTTGCCAAAAGGCCGCGGATGCGCACACTCGACGGCGCGGGATGAGCACGTCGGACGAGGAACGGAGCCTGAGCGGCGGCTCGTCCGTTTCCGGGCGAAGCTACGGCTCGGTGCCCGCGGCGGATATCAGCCTGGGCGTCGATGACACGCCGGGGCGCGGGGATGGCGGCACGGCGATGACGCCCATAACCGCCGAGGATGAGCGGCACGCGCGGCGCCTTCGTAAGAGGCTCGCGCTCGACGGCGGCGCCGAGACCGCATCCGGCGCGGTCCCGACGTTCGTCAAGCTGGATTCGCCGGATGAGGTCGCGGTCATCGTGCCCCACGGCCTCCACTTCAACGACGTCGAGCACATCGACTACACCGCGCTCGCCGATCGAGACGCGGGCCTCGCGGTGCAGTCGTCGTCCGCGGACACGCAAGCGGCGGAGTCGCCGATGCACGCGGGCAGCCCCACGCGGTTGAACAAGAGCTCGCTGCTGGGTGCGGTGGTGGGTAACAAAGGTAAAAAGGACGCGGGCGCGCGGAACGAGGGCGACCGCCGGGGCGGGACGTCGAACAGGGCGCACCCCGCGGTGCTCTGGTTCGCCATCATGCTCACCGGCCTGGGCACAGGACTGGTCAGCGTGGTGCTCACCAACATTTCGGTCGGATTCGGTAACACCAGGCTCCAGCAGGCTAACGAGCTGCTGGAGCTCAACCGCCCGCTCGCGGCGGGTGCGGTGTGGGTGTTGGTCTCGGCGGCGTTTACGTTTGTCGCCGCGGCTATCACGGTGTACTACGCCCCGCAGGCGGCGGCGACGGGAATCCCGGAGACCAAGGCGTTCCTCAACGGATGCGACGTGAGGGGCGCGTTCTCGCTTCAGACGTTCTGCGTGAAGAGCATCGGCGTGTGCATGGTCATCGCGGCGGGTGCGCCCGTCGGCCTCGAGGGGCCCATGATCCACATAGGCGCGATGGTGGCTTCGTACGTGACGCTCGCGCTGGAACACGTGGGACTGTTACGGGGCAGCAGCAGGTCCCACCTCCTGACGCACCTGGTGACGTGCGGGGTGAGCAGTGGGATCAGCGCCGCTTTCAACTCGCCCATAGGCGGTGTGCTCTTCGTCCTCGAGGATCTCGCCGCCAGGTGGCTGGTGGACGGGCAGCTCATCCTGCAGTGCTTCGTGTCTTCGTTCTTCTCGCAGCTGGTCGTCGCCGGGGCGCACATCACGTCGCTGCTCGTGCAGACGGTACGAAGCGGCGACAGGGGCGAGTTCCAGGCGACTAACCTGGTGAAGACCAGCCAAGGAGCCGGCGAGGTGACCGGCGCGTGGTACGTGGCGGACGTGGGATTGTGCGTGCTGCTCGGCGTCGGCATCGGAGCGCTTCTCAGCTTCTCCACGGCGGCGGCTACGACCATCGTCCGTGTCAAGCGGTCGGTGGTGCTCTCCATGACCCAGACGTACGATAAGAGGAAAGGGGGGCGGAAGAACAGGGCGCCGAGCAGGATCAGCGAGGTGGTCGCCGCGGTTTTCCCCGTGGTGTTTGTCTCGGTCATCGCGTTTGTCGCGCCGCTCCTCTTCTCTTGCAAGGTTCGACAGGACCACGTGGAGGGTAAGTCGTCGGCGGACATGCCGCTCAGTATCGGGCACCAGGTGGACCACAGGATGTTCGTGAGATTCACGTGCCAGCAAGGTCAGTACAACGACCTCGCCTCCCTCCTGTTGCCCTCGCTGTCTGGGAGCTACCACAGCACCCTGACGCACCTCTACAGTCGAGACGCGGATGAAGGGGCGTACTCTGACGCTTCGCTGGTGGTCCTCGCGGCGTGCTACTACATCTTCCCCTTGTTCATCATCGGTTGCTCGTTCCCGTTTGGGCTTTTCGTGCCCAACATGGTGTTTGGGTCCGCGGCGGGGCACCTGTTTGGACGGATGGTGAACCGAGCTCCGTGGCTGGTTGGCACCCGGGTGGCTCACCCGACGGTGTACGCGGTGCTCGGCGCGGGGGCGGCTCTCGGCGGGTGGACCCGCATGGCGATCGCCATCTCCGCCATCATGCTCGAGCAGACGGGTAACACCGACTCTCTCATCCTCATGATGGTGGCGGTGCTGTCCTCGAGGCTGGTCGGCGCGGTGCTCACCCCGAACTCATTCACCGACGAGGTCATCAAGCAGAAGAACTACGAGGTTCTCGAGCCCAGAGAACCGAAGATCATGTCCACACTGTCCGCCGGAGCCGTGTGCGCCAGGGATGTGGTATGTCTCAGGCCCGTAGAGGACGTCGCCACGATCGTCCGGGTGCTCATGCACACCACCCACACCGCGTTCCCTGTGTGTCAACCCGCCAACGGTTCGTCAAACGACAAGTTTTACGACCCCGAGCGAAGGGCGTCGAACCAGGATCCGGTTTGGCGTGTGGAGACGGGGTCGCACGAGCCCGAGCCCGAGCTACTCGGACTGGTCACCAGAGCCACCCTCCTCGACTTGCTCGAGGAGATGGTCAACAGCAGGAGGAGCTCGGAGCGCTCGGCGCCCCACCTCAGGGTTCCCGCGTCTGTCATGGATCAGCACGTCAACTTTTTGGGCACGGGGATGATGATCGGAGCGGATGAGCTCGGGACCGTCCCGGCGCACGTCCCGGCGTCCAGGGTGTACAGGATGTTTTCACTCATGGGTGTACGTCGGGTAATCGTGGTTCAGAGCGGCGGGGGTAACAGGCTCGGCGGGGTGATCACTCGCAGGGATTTGCTCGACGCGATTGAGGAGGAGGAGGACCTCGGCGACGGCGGCGCCGAGCGAGAGATGCGGCGGAGGCGTGCGAGGGGAGGCGGAAGCGGACCGAGGCAACGACATCGTCCGGCTGGAGACGGTGCACAGGGCGGCGGACTTTTGACGTCCAGGCCGCGGGCGTCGTGGGCATCCGGATGGGAAGACTCGCGTACGGGAAGGAGCCTCCCTGCCACTGTAGAACATTAGAATCGAAATGAGATTGCGACTCGTAGGTCGAAATGAGATGTACGTCTAATCCCTAAACTATCTCTTCGTGCTCGTCGTCGCCACCGAGTCCGCCTGCGTGTACGTGTCGTCTTCCTTTGTCGCCAGCGTCTCGTCGTCGCTGTAGTCGTCTGCGCCGTAAGAGGAGTATCCCGACGATGACGCATCGGACTTGTCCAGCGCGTCTGCGATGAGATACTCGTCAGCCTCGTCCACGTCGCTGTCCTCATCCTCCTGCTCTGCTGCTCCATCCTCGCTGGCCTTAAGACCGGGGCTTCCGGTTGACATCCTCGACGGAGCCCTGCTGTCTGAAGCCTCGCTGCCCTCCTCGGCCATCGTGGCGAGTCTACCCCCGGATGCGCGGCGCCTGAACGGGCGCGATGCGGTCGCGTCGATGGATGAGGGCGCGATGATGGAGCCCCCGTCCACATCCGTATCACCTCCGCGGATCGTTGTCCCACCCGCCGCGCGCATCTGGTCAACCTGCTCGACGAGCGTGACGAGCTGCTGCTTCAACCTGCTGACGGCGGGTTTGGTCCTGGCCGCCTCCGCCTTTGCCACGCTCGCCTCCTCCCGAGCTGCGGCAGCCGCGGCCGCTTCCATCGCGGCGAGGCGCCTGAAGTGTTCCCTGTCCTCCCTCAGACGCCGTGTGTCCTGCTGAAGCGCCTCCTTCTCGCGACGGAGCTCGTCGCCCGCCGCGCTGAGTCGGTCAGCGTCGGCGCGCAACCTTCGCGCATCCTGCTCCCTTTCCTCCACGGTCTCGTTGAGCGCCTTGATCCTCTGTTCCGCGTCTTGAAGGTCATCCTCAACACGCGCGTCCATTCGCTTCGAGTCCCCGCCGCCCGCGAGCCTCGGTCCGAACGCGAGCTGCGCCCTCAGCTCCTTCACCTCGTCGCTCGGGTCCGACGACGACGGAGCGGGAGCCGAGACGTCGGCGGCGAATGATACCTTCTTCGTACCGTCCTCATCGAGATGAACCCACGCGAGCAGCTTGGACAGCCGGGATATCTCCGACAGGTACACCTCCACCTCAGCCTCGAGATCGGTGACCCTCGCGGCCCTACCTCCGCCGCTTCCCTCGTCGCGGGTCTCGAGCTGCGCGATTGTCTTCTCCCTCTTCCTCACCTCGGCTCCCAGGCGGAGCGACTCGGTGTTCGCGACACGAAGCTGCTCCTCCATGTCTCGCAGCAACTTCCTGGCTCCGACAACCTCCTCCGCGAGCTTCTCCTTCTCCCTTGTCATCAGGCTGGCCACGGCTGCGTCCCGATGAGATTTGCCCGCTTGGGCCCCCTCGGGAGGATGAACGTTGACGTTCGGGCGGTCGCGGGGTTGAGTGGGTTTGACCGACGAGGCGTACGGGCTCTTGATGGGCTTCGGTCGCTGGTTGACCTTGGATGAGCCCAGTAACGGGGCGAGCCCCTTGGCGTCCTTGGCGGAGTCCCTCGGGGCCCTCGCGGGTGATTTGTTGGTTTTACGGGGCGACACGGGGGGAGGCAGCTTCGGCCCTCCCGCACCCCAGAAAGGAGCGCCGCCTCCGACTTTGCGGACGCCGCTCTTGTTCGCGGTATCGTCCATCCTCCGCCGACGCGGTCCCTCCGGAACTGTGGCTAGCTTGGTCGGCATGGTGCGCTATCGAAGTGAGCGCCGAGTCAACGGTACAAAATTTGGTAA
>Ga0115566_10002879_pt1 | contig 14096 bp, 11 predicted proteins | sample COGITO_mtgs_1204_3_FD_87173 | JGI IMG/M metagenome (GOLD analysis project Ga0115566, IMG submission 87173) | Pelagic marine microbial communities from North Sea - COGITO_mtgs_120405 | ecosystem: Environmental > Aquatic > Marine > Epipelagic | place: Germany:Helgoland, sampling site Kabeltonne...
TCATTCGGTTTACTCAGTCGATGAATGCTTCACACGCTATTTTGTAACTATTACACCGCCGGAACTTCGACAACGGCACACAAAAGGAAGAAAAGAATTCATGACAACGTACAAGGATGCTGGCGTAGATATTGAAGCAGGCGAAGCGATGGTCAATAGTATCAAGCCACTGGTTCGTCGCACATTTACGCCTGGTGTAATGACAGACATCGGTGCCTTTGGAGCATTTTTCCAAGTTGACTGGCGCGCCTATCGAGACCCTGTTCTTGTTTCTTCAGTCGATGGCGTTGGGACTAAGCTGAAAGTCGCATTCGCGATGGACAAACACGACACAGTAGGGCAAGACCTTGTTAACCATTGCGTAAACGACATTGCTGTCTGTGGTGCGGAGCCATTGTTTTTCCTTGATTACTTCTCGACTGGTAAGCTTGAGCAGGACGCAGCATTTCAAGTCATAAAGGGCTTTGCCACGGCATGCGAACAGAATAAATGTGCGCTGATTGGTGGAGAGACTGCTGAAATGCCTGACATTTATGAAAGCGGCGAGTATGACTTGGCCGGTACAATTGTTGGCGTGGTAGACAAAGAATCTATCATTGATGGATCAACTATTGAGGAAGGAGATGTTTTGATCGGGTTTCCCTCTTCAGGACTACATACGAACGGATATAGCCTTGCTAGACACGTTCTCTTTCGTCACCATGATGTGCACGATCGCCCAGCAGTTCTGGGGGGCGAATCGGTGGGAGAAGCTCTCCTCAAAATCCACGTTTCCTACTTAGAAGTTATTAAGGCGCTTCGTCAGTCTTCCGACGTGCGTGGATTAGTGCATGTCACTGGTGGAGGCATTCCCGGTAATTCGAAACGAATAATGCCAGAGGGATTGACCATCGATGTTGACTATGCATCTTGGAAGCGTCCAGCTCTTTTTGCTCTAATCCAGCAACTCGGATCAGTACCGGAAGATGATATGCGTTCAGCCTTCAACCTAGGTATAGGATTAATTGCCGTAATTCCAGCAGCAGAGAAGGAATCCGTCTTGGCAACAATGAAGGATGATGGCGCAATTACCATCGGTTCAGTCATCAAAACGTCGTAGTTCCAAATCCTCTTTTTCTAATTCCGGTAAAACGGTATCGCTTTTTTGTCAGGTAGGAGGGAGGCTTTTTTTGCCGCAAGGGTTCAGTCGGCATGAGATGGATGCGTATCTTACGCACGAGTCCCGTCAAAGAAGATTTGAATTCATCACCACCTAGCGTTCAAAAAAGCGCTTTTCTTTCATCAATCAGATTCAAGGTGTCTTCGGCATGCAGTCAGTGGCTTTGATTCTTGTTCTGAGCTACATGGTTGGGTCTATTCCATCCAGTGTATGGGTAGGAAGGCTGTTCCATGGAATAGATTTACGTGAACACGGAAGTGGGAATGCTGGCGCCACAAACGCATTCAGAGTGCTCGGTTGGAAGTGTGGGTCGATGGCTGCAGTTATTGACTTGGCTAAAGGTATTGTGGCTGCAGGACTGATTGCTACGATTCGAATCGACACGTTGCCGACTGGGTTAGGTTTTTGGGAAGTTGACTCTGTAGTTCGGCTGCTGGCCGGCGTCACTGCTGTTGCTGGACATAATTATCCTCTGTGGGCTGGCTTTAGAGGTGGGAAGGGTGTTAATACAACCGCTGGTGTCCTACTTGCCATAACCCCCATGGTAATGCTTGTAACTCTCGGGGTATTTGCGGCAGTACTATTCCTGTCCCGGTACGCATCGGTTGCCTCTCTCGCTGCTACTTTTACCTATCCAAGTGCCATAGCGGTGGAGAAGTACGTTATTCACTCCGAAGGATATGATGCCAGCATTTTTGTCCTCTCGTTAGCACTTGCAGCAAGCATCTTTTACGCGCACCGTGCAAATATCAAACGATTGATCAATGGAGAAGAGAGTCGCATTCGTTCTTTTCGTCCCTCGCAAGGACTTGCTGGAAAGAAAGAGTGCTGACGGAACGCATTTGCATTCCATACATTTCGTAAGGGGCTGACCCAAGCAATTATTTCAGTGACGGACTCCATACATCGCGTAGCAGTTATTGGTGCAGGAAGCTGGGGAACAGCTCTTGCAATCAGCTTGGCCGGAAAAGGTCATGATGTGAGGCTGTGGGCTCGAAGAAAAGAGGCCGCTGATGCCATGCGTACTTCACGGCACAACCCTGGTTATTTGGCAGAGGCGGTTATCCACGACTCGGTGCTTATCACCGATGATTTGGCCGAGGCAGTCAATGGATGCACATTATGGTTAATTACGGTCCCATCCCAAGATGTTCGAGGCGTTGCAGAGCGACTAATTCCTTTTGCAACACCTGAGAAGGTCATCATATCAGCTGCAAAAGGCATCGAAAATGAGACATTGATGACTACGTCCCAGGTTTTACTGGATGTTTTTCAACAGCTAGGGCCAGCTAACGTGGCTGTTTTGTACGGTCCAAGTCACGCAGAAGAAGTGGCTATGTCAACGCCTACAACGGTCGTGGCCTCATCCACAAGTCTGGCGACTGCCCGATTGATTCAACAAGTGTTCATGACATCGACCCTACGAGTATACGTCAATACGGATCTTATTGGGGTCGAGATAGCTGGTTCAGTCAAAAACGTATTGGCTATCGCGGCAGGCATTTCAGACGGCGTTGGCTACGGGGACAATGCCAAAGCGGCCATTCTCACAAGGGGGCTGTCTGAAATCAAGCGGCTTGGCGTGGCCATGGGTGGAGTTGAAGGCACGTTTGCAGGTTTGGCTGGAATTGGGGACTTGGTTGTAACATGTATGAGTACTCTGAGTCGTAACCGCAACCTCGGGTTTGCAATCGGCCAGGGCAAGTCGCTAGACCAAGCACTAGAGGCGATGACTATGGTAGCTGAGGGCGTACGAACTACTGCATCAGTTATGCAATTAGCTGCACAGCTTGAGGTTGAGATGCCCATCACTGCTGCAGTTCACTCTATCCTGTTTGAAGGAGTTCCGCCGGCCGAGGCAGTTCGCTGCCTGATGATGCGCAGTGCAAAGCAAGAAGAGTGGATCGAACAGATTCCTGATTGAACTTGAAGCCGTACCCGGAAGCATGACTATTGAGGATCTGAAACGATTAGTCGCGAGAGGCGAAGGGCGGCATCTCGAATTCAAAAGGAGGGTGCCTGAGCCGGAGCGTTTGGCGAAGGAGGTTCTGGCATTCGCCAACTCAGGGGGAGGGCACCTTTTGCTTGGCGTAGACGACGATGGCTCCATTCTAGGCGTGAAGGACTCTGAAGAGGAAGAGTTTGCGCTCAGGCGTGCGTTGAGGATGAACTGTCGCCCCCGTATCGTTTGGTCTGCGCAGCGCATACCGATTACGTCGAAGCGTGATGTTATTCTGGTCACCGTACCAGACAGTCCGCGGAAACCACATTTTCTCGTGGTAAATGTGGAAGATGGCAGTGGGCCAGCCTATGTACGTGTTGAAGACATGAGCTTGGAGGCATCGCCGGAGTCAGTCATGCTTATGCAGCACGAGCACTCTCCAAACGGGGTCAATTTTGAATTTGGAGAGACGGAGCTTCTTCTCATGCGCTACCTCGAGCAATACAGCAAGGTAACCGTAGATGGATTCGCGCAGATTGCTGATTTGGATGTTTCAGCTGCTGGCAAATTGCTGGTAACGCTAACTCGAGCAGGAATTTTGGATCAGTATCGCGAAGCCCGTGGTGATTTCTACATGATCCACTATAACGGATAACATTAGGTTGCTCATAAGTAGGTTACTCATAAGTGCACTAAGCCGCGAGTTCCCTAGAATATTTTCAGCGTGGCTGATTTCGTCTCTGAGATTGCCCGGGGACTTTCGTACATTACCTTGACGTATCAATAAGACCGTTATTGTTGACGATCATGCCTGTTGTAGATGTCATCCCCCTGCACGAAACAACGCGATCGCGTTATTTAAACTACGCGTTATCCGTTATTACGGCGCGCGCACTTCCCGATATTCGGGATGGCCTAAAGCCCGTGCAACGTCGCATCTTATATGCGATGTTTACCAACCTACACTTGTATCCAGACGCGCGGTTTAAGAAAAGCGCAACGGTAGTCGGAGAGGTCATGGGGAAATATCACCCGCACGGTGATTCCGCTATCTATGATGCAATGGTGCGGATGGCTCAAGAGTTTTCTCTTAGAGCTCCACTTGTAGAGGGTCATGGTAATTTTGGCTCGCTCGATGGTGACTCCCCAGCAGCAATGCGGTATACGGAGGCCAGGCTGCGACCACTTGCAATGGAATTGTTGTCTGAAATCCGCAAGGAAACGGTTGCTTTTAGACCCAATTTTGACGGCTCGTTATTCGAGCCGGTAGTTGTACCTGCTAGGATTCCCAATTTGCTCTTAAACGGAGCATCTGGAATTGCGGTGGGTATGGCGACAAACATTCCTCCGCACAACCTGACTGAGCTGATAGATGCGGCGATCTACATGATTGGATCGCCCAACGCAAGGACGCAGACGCTTGTTGAGAATTTTGTCACGGGACCAGACTTCCCAACGTGTGGGCGGTGCCTGAACACACAGGAGCAGTTGATCGAGATCTACTCCAAAGGGGAGGGGCCGATCGAGCTTCGTGGCGAGTATGAGAATGAAGGCAAAAGCCGTGTTATCATCACAAGCATTCCCTACGCAGTAACGAAAAGCACGCTTATAGAGCAAATTGCAGACAACATCATCAAAGGAAAGGTACCTCAACTTGTCGACGTAAGGGATGAATCGACGGATGATGTTCGAATCGTGCTGGAAATTAAGCGGGGGTCCCAGAGCGAAGCGGCAATGGCTTTTCTATTGAAGCATACGCAGCTACAGACACGATTCCATGTCAACCTGACATGTCTACTCCCTACCGACAACCCAGAGGTTGGTGCGCCAGCCAGAGTAGATCTGCAGACGATTTTACGACACTTCCTTGATTTCAGGATGGAAGTGGTGGTGAAACGGCTGGAGTACGAGTTATCTCAGCTCGAAAAGCGGATACACATCCTTCATGGTTTTGAAAAAATATTTGATGCACTCGATGAAGCGATTCGCATCATACGGGCATCGAAAAACAAGTCAGATGCTGCAGCGCGCCTAATTCATCGTTTCCGATTGGATGACGTACAGGCAGAAGCCGTTTTGGAAACCAAGTTGTACAAGCTTTCACAGCTTGAAATAGACGCTATTCGAGAGGAATTAGAGCAGAAGGAAGCGATGGCAGCCGAATTGCGTAAGATGTTGAGCGATGAGGGTGCACGATGGAAGCTAATTCGGACGGAATTGAAAGACATCCGCGAGCAGTACTCTGAAAAGAGAAGAACGACCATTGCAGGGCCTGACAAGGACATTGAATACTCTGCCGAAGATTATATCATCGAGGAAGATGTATTTGTCATTGTAACTCGCGACGGATGGGTAAAGCGACAACGTTCTTATGGTGATGTTGAGAGTATTCGCGTACGAGATGGAGATTCCGTTGGCTGGATTCTTCCTTGTACGACGCGTAAGTCCGTTATTTTCTTTAGCAATTTCGGCAAGGCCTATACGACCAGGACTGAAAATCTTCCAGCCACTACTGGTCACGGCAGTCCAGTACAGAAGCTTTTTGATTTTTCAGACAAGGAGTACATCGCTGGAGTAGTCACCATGGACGAACGTGCACTACCGCGGCCCATTGTTCAGGAGGATGTCGAGCCTGAGCTGTTCGTAGCGGGTGAACCTGAACTTGAGGGTCCCTTCGCTGTGGGGGTCACGTCTGATGGCCAAACATTGCGAATGGTGCTGGGTAATTATTCTGATCCCTCCACGGTTAGTGGTCGAATGTTTATGAAAGTGGCGAAAGGCGAAATGCTACTGCGCGTAGAACCAGGAGCTGGATCGGAAAACATGTGCTTGGCCACGAAGGAAGGCAATTGCCTGATTTTCCCGATTTCTCAGATCCCCATCATGAAAAATGCTGCCAAAGGCGTTATTGCCATTCGCATGAGTGCCAGTGATAGAGTGCTCGGATGTGCGCTTTCTGCAGCAGCCCGTCAAGGACTAGAAGTAGAAACGTCCAGGGGACGTAGTGAAATTGTACGCCCAACGAAATTCCCCATTTCAAACCGGGGTAATAAGGGTCGTCTCATTATCAAAAGGGGCGATATTAAGAGCGTCATTTATCCGACCGTCGAGATTACCGACGGCATGTCAGATTAGCCTAACACGGACCCAGTATTCCATTGAGCACAACGACTTACACTGGCAAGAATATCCAAGTCCTGGAAGGGCTAGAACCGGTACGCAAACGACCTGGGATGTATATCGGTGGAACGGGGAAGCCCGGACTTCACCACCTCTTATGGGAGGTTGTGGACAATGCGGTCGATGAAGCAACAAATGGGTATGCTTCTCAGATTGATGTTGTACTTCACAAGGATGGTAAATCAATAACGGTCTCAGATAATGGTCGAGGCATCCCTGTTGATATACATCCAACGAAAAAGATTCCCACGATTGAAGTCATTCTGACCACGCTGCATGCTGGAGGGAAGTTCGACAGTTCTAACTATATCACTTCTGGCGGACTTCACGGAGTTGGAGCATCTGTAGTCAATGCTCTTTCCGAGAGCTTGATAGCGACGGTGAAGCGAGATGGGGCTATATGGGAGCAGCGCTACGAGCGCGGTAAGCCTGTAACTAAACTCAAAAAGATATCGAGCTCGTCCAGGGGGTCTGGCACGACGATGTTTTTTCGTCCGGATGCAGACATTTTTGAGACGGTTGAATTCGATCCCGAAACAATTGCCGAGAATCTCGAAACTAAAACGTATTTGAATGGCTCCCTTCGGATCGCTTTTAAGAATGAGGTTACCGGCGAAAAACATGATTACCATCACGAGGGCGGTATTGAAGAATACCTCGCCCACAAGCTGACTGAAGCCAAAGCTCGTCCGGTACACCCGGATCCTTTTGTTCTTCGCCAGGAAGGCATGCACGATGGGGCGCGGGTCGAGGTAACCCTTCAATGGACGGAAGCTCCTCGCGAGACGCTGCACTCGTTCGTGAATGGTATTCCAACAAGTGACGGCGGCACGCATGAGCAAGGGTTGAAAGACGCTATCCGATCCGCGATCCGCTCCTATCTGGACACCCATGATCTCCTTCCTAAAAAGCTGGAGATATCTGCAGATGATATTCGTGAGGGCGTTTTTGGTATTATCAACCTCTTCATGGTAGACCCTCAGTTTCAGGGTCAAACGAAGGAGAAACTCAACAATCCTGAGACGAAGAGTATTGTATCGGGCGCCATCCGCCTAGAACTCGAGCAATTTCTAAATAGGCACCCCTCAACGGGCGAAGCCATAGCTACCCGTGTTATCCAGGCAGCGCGTGCCAGGCACGCTAGTCGCGCTGCTGCAAACAGCGTTCGCAGAAAGTCGAATGTCAGTCACCGTTTGAACCTTCCTGGCAAACTGGCTGATTGTGCATCAACAAGTCCGGATGAGTGCGAGTTGTTCATCGTCGAAGGGGATTCAGCTGGTGGTTCTGCCAAACAGGGGAGGGACCGCGCGACGCAAGCTATTCTCCCACTTCGTGGCAAGGTCTTAAATGCCGAGCAGGCAACTCTAAAGAAGGTGATGGACAACAAAGAGTTGTCGAATGTAGTTCAAGCCGTCGGCTGCGGAGTAGGGGAGGCTCTCGACATCAGTAAGCTGCGATATCACAAGATCATCCTATTGATGGATGCAGATTCAGACGGTCATCACATTTCTACGTTGCTTCTGACGTTCTTATATCGATACATGCGACCTCTAATCGAGGAGGGCTACGTCTTCATCGCCCAGCCACCTCTTTTCCGCATGGATTCCGGGAAACAAACCTTCTGGGCTCTTGATGAGGCTGATCGAGAGAAGATCACGGCTGAAATCAGGAAGAAAAACAAGAACGCAAAAATAGAGATGCAGCGATTCAAGGGACTCGGTGAGATGATGCCTCAAACGCTGAAGGACACTACGCTTGACCCAGAGAAAAGACGATTACTTCAGGTATCGATTCCTACCGACGAGCGCTTGCTAACCGAAACAACGATTTCTCAGTTGATGGGTAAAGATGCCTCGGCTCGTTTCGACTTCATTATGAACAATGTAGATGAAGTGCACAATCTGGATGTCTAATTAGGCCTAGATGTCTAATTAGGCCTGAGAAAGGGGCTAAGAATCGTCTCCAACTTTCGTTTTGATCAACTCCTAGTGCTCGGTCTCCCAACAGGATTCAAGAACGTGGTCCCTATGGTGATCAAAAATCAGATTGGTCTCCACGTGTTCGACCTCAACTTGTGCCGTGATACCGCCAAGCACAACGTTTCTCAGGTGTTCTGAATCCTTGACGGCCACATGGATAAGGAAATCATCTTCCCCGGCCACATGGTAGACATCTCGCACCTCTTTTAGCCCCAAAACGTGATTCGTAAACCTGAATACGGCATGGGGATCGTGCTTGCTTAACCTCACCGAAATCATAGCGAGCAGCCGTACGCCCAAGTGCTTCGGCTCTACGTCAGCATGAAAGCCTTTGAACACGCCAATTTCTTCCAAGCGCCTAGTCCGTTCTAGAGCCGTTGAAGGAGCGATACCCAATTCCATGGCTACCGCCTTATTGGTGGTCCGAGCATCGTTCTGATAGAGCTCGATAATCTTTTCGTCAATTCGATCTACACGCTTCATATGTAAAGTTGGCCGTATAGTATTCGGTTTGACAGAATATATGCCGGATTTAATACATATTGCAGATGATAGAGCACCGATATATTCTACACATCATTATTTCAGGCTGTCGCCATGGACATTTCTCATTCAGATCATCCGGTCTCAACAGTTGTATCCACTAATCCCGTTGATGAAAAACGTCTGGCTGCCTCCAGAATGCTGTCACCACGTCGTAAATCCTCCAAGGAGGAATCTGTAGACGGACTTGCTGATGAGCAACTTCGCCACTTCGGTGTAAATCCTGATTCAGAGTATGGCAGAGCGTTGAAGGGTGCCTGCACTCAGCTTTATGAAGCTCAAGCCGACATAACAAAACTTTGGGAGGTGACCTCAGATACTATTTCCGGGTTAGATAGAAAGGATCGCGTTGCATATTTCAATGCCAAGAAATTCCTCTCCTTCCAGGTGGCTAAGATCTTGGATACGCTTCAGAATCCATTTAGGAAAGCCTACCAGGAGCTTGATCTGTCGGACGATTCTATGCAGGCTAAGGGTCCGTATCCAATCTTCGACAATGTAACTGCGTTGTTTTCTGCCAACCCAGTAATTGTACGTACAGCAACCTATATCTATGCCTGTACAGAGTGGGTAGATGATGCCTTTCATGGAAAAGAGGCGCTGCACGAGATTTATTCTCGATTGCTAAATCCTACATCAATTTCCCTGGCTAACCACATTGTGGATCTAGAAGCTGGCAAGTTCGCTTCAGAGTATCTCGCTTGGAATTTCAACTCTGGAATGGCCGCTATTGATACCCTATTAGGCCATGTTCTTGGTCAAGGAGACATTGTCTTGGTTTCCCGCAATGTCTATGGTGGTACTTACCAGCTGATGCACGATTTCTATGGGGACCCGAGGAGATTGGGTGTCAAGGTGGAGTGGTTTGATGGGTATTTAACAGACGATTTCAATCGTCATGCCGACAAACTGAGCTCAAAGTATGAGGAACGCATTTCTGCCGGAGCAAAGGTGTTTCTCTACATAGAATCGCCTTGTAACCCGCACGGATACGTTCTCGATGTCCCGGGGATGGCCCGTGAGGCACACAAACGGGGTTGGACGGTAATGCATGATTCAACTGTTGCGACACCATTCTTGGATAAACCTCTTCAGCGAGAAGATTCTGCAGAACGTCCGGACTATCTGATCCACTCCTACACCAAGGATCTGACGGGGAATGGAAATGCTACGGCCGGGGTCGTAATTGCAAAGAATGAACGCATGTTTATTCCCAAAGGAGAGACCGTAAACGGGGTAGAATGGAATGACACGCTGTTTTGGGACGCTTTTTTTATTAAGGGTGCCTTCCTTGATGCTGACAAGGCGTTTGAAGTGATTTCGGGCATCAAGACACTTGAGATGAGGATGCTGAAGAAATGCATCAACACGCTCATCCTAGCCCGCTTTTTGGCTACTCACCCGGGTATAAATGTCCATTGCAATGCCATCGAAGGACATTGGAACTACGACCTCCGAAAGTCTAATCTGCGCTTTGGCCTCGCAGCTCCTTTATTTACAATTGACTTTGAGGACTCGGGCTTGCCGTCAGAAACCTTTATCAGCTTTTTTGACAGTCTGTCACCTGTCTTCAACCACATGGTGAGTCTTGGCCAGTGCAACACAACGATCCTTTGCCCAGCTTTCACATCGCACTCAGAATTGGACGCAGAAGCATTAGAAGAGTCCGGAATTACACCAACCAATATTCGTATTGCTGTGGGCGATGAGAATCCGAAGGAGCTAATAGGCCATTTTATCAATGCTAGTAGGCTTGTTATCGATCCGGTCGTGGGGGACTTTTCATCGGGTTTCATGTCATCTGAGGACGTAGATATACTAGTTCGAGACACGTATCTGGACGTACATTCTAGGTATGTTCTTGCAGGAAAGGATATGGCAACCTACTTGGTTTGATTGGTCTTCTAGCCTGTTGTAATACTGGTTTTTGGGACCAAACGAGACGCACGATGTTATGTGGTTTCGCCGAGAGGGAACTACCTAGGAGTGCCAGGCATCACACGTGAATGAATCTTACCAGCTCCCAACTTCAGCGCATTCGGCATGGACTCACCTTTGAGGCCTACATGTCTCAGTGGCTTGCCAAGAATGTCCTTTCAATGAAAGGCCTCGACAAGATTGCGCGTCGTTATCGCTTCTACTCTAAGTACAACTCGGAACGTCAGCAGCGTGTCGATCAATTATGGTCAATGTCAGATGCTTTCAGGTCTGCCGTCATGTCAGCTCCAGGGCCCGCCACTTGGCTATTCATCACAGATGACTGGTGTGTGGATTCAGCGTATAGCCTGCCCTTGATTCGGGATGCCGTTGCACTAAGGGAAGATCTTCATCTGAGCATTCTGCTCAAGGATGACCATCTCGATATTCTGGACCACTTCCTTTCAAGTGGGGCGCGTTCTATTCCCAAGTTTATTGGAGTTGGCGAAAATGACGAAATACAGTTTGTTTGGGGGCCTCAGCCCGACGCCATACGCCTAATCCGAAAAGAATTGATTGACAGCCAAGCGCCCGGATCGGAAGTTTCAGGAACCACAGTTGATTGGTACGCCGACGAAGGTTGGCTTGAAGTGGAAAGGGAGTTGGTCCACGTATTAACGTCTCAGCTATGATGGGAAACGCCTCCGCCTCAAGAGTTTCTGCCGATGTCGCCGTAGTTGGCGCAGGGTTGATCGGCTCAGCCGCAGCAAAATACTTGGCAAAAGAAGGACTTCGCGTAGCGCTCATTGGCACAGCACAAGGGAATCGTCATGGCGTTCATGCCAGTCATTACGATCAGGCCCGTATCACACGGCTTACTAGTCCTGATCCCGTCTGGGCACATCTAGCGCACGCATCTCAATCGAGATACTCAACCATCGAAGAGGAATCTGGCATTCCTTTTCACACGCCTTGTGGCCATCTTCGGGCCGATCTGCCACTTAATCATCCGAGGAGCGAGCTGTCATCCGTTGTTGCAACCCTCTCTGAAGTCCGGGGCGATGTTGTGCCCGTTTCGAACGATGAGGTCGAGCACCTCTTCCCGTATTTGCGTTTTGCAGACGCTACCCAGTTTCATATTGAGCCGTCTCCATCTGGAATTGTCAATCCCTTACAACTGATTGAAGCTCAGTTATCAATCGGGCTTTCCAACGGGATGACATTCTTACATGATGTAGCCCTTGAAACGAGACGCGAGGGGGATGGATGGCATATTAAAACAGGGGAGGGAAGCGTAGTCGCTGAGCGGTTACTCCTTTGTATGGGCACTTATGGGAAACTGATGCCCGACGTGGTACCTATCCCAATGGCTCTCTCGATTCGTCCAGAGACCGTTCTATTGGCTGAGGTATCGCCGGCCATGAAAGCTACATTTGACCGCATGCCTGGCATCATCTGGAATTATGACGATCATCCTGACCTACCGTATGCATACATCCTTCCGCCAGTGGCGTATCCAGATGGGCGATCCTGGATAAAAATTGGTGCGGATCACGACCGAGACATCGACATTTCGACAGTTGCACTCGCTGACCAATACATGAGAAGCGAAGGCAGCGCTCGGACGGCTCGAATGCTGAAAGAACGACTTACGACACTGATACCTTCTTTGAGCGGCGCCTTAGTTCGCTCAAAACCCTGTCTTTTGACGTATACGAAGTCGGGATATCCAGTGATTGATCAAATTGAAAACAACTGCTGGGCAGCCATGGGTGGATGCGGAAAGTCAGCTAAGAGCTCAGATCAAATTGGTCGCATGAGTGCCCAATTAGTGCTCGGACATGATTGGGATCAAGAGTATTCTCGTACAACGTTTCGACACGTGCAGTAGTCAGTACGATAATCACATCAGACCTTATAATCGTATAAAATGCGTTTATAACGTCCAATTATCTCTAGTCGTCAGTCCCAATATAAATATTGTGATCGGCGAGTATATCTTGAATTATGGCTAGGTGATGATCTAGGTGAATGATCAGAAAACGAATGATTTCATCTCTAGACATTTCACCCATTAATTGGTGCGTTGCTACCGCCTCAGCAGACAGCCCTTCCAGCTTACTAACTCTAGTACGACATTTTAGTATAGCTCTAGAAAGGGGAATAGGTTCAGGTTGAGAGGGGTTGTCAAGGCCTTTTGGTGCCTTAATTACGCCACGCGGAAAAGCTCCTTTTGAGAGCACAGGGTCCTTAAAGGCGTTCTTCTCCGCTTTGCCATCACTCCTGCGATCGCGAAGTAGTAAAACTGAAAACGTAGATGTCGCGCTAATAACGTGGTCTATTTGTTGACCAACCGACCACGCCGAAACGGCATCCGACTGTAAGTGCAGATGTGGTATCAGCGAATCAATTGAGTCGAGTCGTAAAAGTATCTGAGCAATATTCGCGTTCATTAAAGCACATCCTTTTAGGTGATATCAGCTACTTCTAACCCTTCAAGATGGGTTCTCATGCGAGGGGCGTGATTTTGCCGAGCCTGAGAGCACTGGTGATTCTTGGCCCGTGACTTTTGATGACCCTTGGCTGATAAAATCCTTCGTATTGCTGTTCTCTGATGTGGCAGAGGACGCATTCTGTGTCTGATTACCTCTTATATCATTGTATGATGTAGCCGCACCAAAACCGACCCGTACTGTGGGAATTGATGTAAACACTCGTTTTAAGACGCCACGGAAGGCAGAACGTGTCAAAGGAAACAGCCCAAGAAGTCCTATGGCATCCGTCAACACACCTGGCGTGAGCAACAGTGTACCGCACACCAATATTATGGCACCATCCATCAGTTCTTTACCAGGAATCTGACCCGCATACCAACGCTCGTTGAGTGCCCGCCATGTAGCCATTCCTTGCGTTTTGGCTAGCCAAGAGCCAGCGACACCCGTGGCAAGAATGAGCAGCAATGTATTGCCAGCCCCAATAGAAGCTCCAATCTGTATCAGTATGTAGAGCTCAACAGCTGGAACGACGACAAATAGTAAAAGCAACCAGAACATGCAAGATTATTTGTTTAAGAGTAACCACATCGACACACTACCGGTAGGTAAGAATGATCCGGATTATGAACGTACTTGCTACAGTATATTCTTTGAGGTAGCACTTATAAGGTTGTGCCGCAACGGATAACCGAGCCAAGTATGCTCTCTGATTACTCGTATTGACTATGTAACGTAATTAACCTTATGTTACATTATGTCAGATATCACACCATACGTCCCCAGAGATGACCGAATCACGAATGCCAACAGTGATGATCATTTGATAGCACTTTGGCTTCGCTCAAAAGCGGTCAGCTCAAAGGAAGCTTATTCCAGGGACA
>Ga0115566_10002885_pt1 | contig 14084 bp, 19 predicted proteins | sample COGITO_mtgs_1204_3_FD_87173 | JGI IMG/M metagenome (GOLD analysis project Ga0115566, IMG submission 87173) | Pelagic marine microbial communities from North Sea - COGITO_mtgs_120405 | ecosystem: Environmental > Aquatic > Marine > Epipelagic | place: Germany:Helgoland, sampling site Kabeltonne...
CCGTCTTCCCAAAGCGACCACAACGTGTACATGCCAGCTGGCAGCGTGTCCTCACCAAACATTAGATCCTGGCTGGTCGTTAAGTGTGTGGCTGCGTTTGCCCCCGTTCTCCACACTGTACCATTTGGAACGAGTCCGCCCCAAATATCGCGACCACGTTTCGCAGGCTGAGAATACTGGATTTCGATATTGGCGCCGTCAACTTGAGCGACGGCTGTGGCAGCAGGACTTGGCGTTCCAATGCCCTGTCCGGCCAGATCAAGCGCTGCCCACCGGTCAGCTATGGAGCCAACTAAGAAGGGCTCGACGCGCTTACTATTCATTTTATTCGTTGTTAGAGCACCCGAGATGCCTATCAACTGTCCCTGATCATCGACCCATCCAACCCGTTGGTTGCCGAAGTAATCCATCGAAATGGAATCGGTGCTGATCGTTTGGACGGCGTTGGCGCGAGCGGCTGATCCGTTTGTCCCCATGATGAGGATTTCATCGGCTCCGCCAAGACGTTGAGTGGCTACCTGCTCGAAAACGAACATTGAAGCGCCCGTGCGGCCCAGACTCAGGACGACATTTCCTGGCGCAGCAACCTTGCTCATTCCTGGATTCTGTCCACCCTCGCGCACCACGGTGGCAGAATCTCCATCAATAGTGATACTTCCCGCTGTGGGGCTAGCACCACCTGGGTTTGTCGACGGCGTCATAGTTGACCATGAAAGTGAGCGGAAATGTCCTGTTTCGTTCAGCTCCACTCGATATTCAGTCATGCGGGTCTGTGGTGATCTTTCGACGAGCGTGCCTTCGATCACATCGCCTGAACGAACGTACACTTCAACCGCCATCGTATCGGAACCAAGGGTCGAAATGAATGCTCGTGGTTCATCAGGAGAGGGCGCCCAGCCGGAATCGCTTGCACAACCGGCGAGCAACGCACTGAATGTCACGATCAGAAACAGAGGAAATGATTTTTTCATGGTGGGAATCGAAAGGTTATTACATGCAGATAGGGACAGGATTCTGATCTAGCCCCCTGGTTACTCGTCCGCGGTTGAGCCGACGGTAGCTTTGGCTTGTTTAGCGTTTTCGTCAAATACAGCGAGTACTTCTGCCCTAGAAGTTGACGTTGGACGAGCAGGGAATGCGCTCAAGCATAGGGCGCGTCTTGGGTAATTCAGTTGACAGATCGCCGAGGGTATCCTTCACAAATGATAGGGTTTAAGGGACAATATGAGGGAAAATGATAGAGCCAGCCTTCAAAAGGAGGTATGTCGGCGCAACACCAACATCGATGATTAAACGGCTTCTTCCATCATGATGCGGATCGTTTTTTCAACGTCACTGGCAATCACGCCGAGCTGAGTGTCATCTGAAAGTACAGAAAGAATATCGGAGGGATTGATCATCCCAATGCAGGTCTTACCGTCCTTCGAATACACACTGACACGGCACGGCAATGCCATGTTCATATCAAGATCCCGTTCCAAGACTTCTGAGGCACGCGCTGGATTACAGATTTCAAAAATGCGTACTTCATCTTCGATTGGAAAGCCCTTGCCTTCTAGTGTTTGTTTGAGATCGTAGGTATGCAAAATGCCGAATCCGTTGCGGAAGACTGCTTCCTCAAAATCTGAGGCGGCCTGATCTACGGACTTTTCGGTGGTAAGAATCGTTTTCATAGCAAAGCTTTCGTTTCGTTGAATGAAAGGAGCCCATCGTGGGCGTCATCCCTCAATGATCGTTCTGTTCATGGGTAGAAAGGGCGTCTAGAACCTCAGTCATGGTCAGTAGACCTCGATCCTGATCATACCAGTTCATTTTGTAGGTCATAAAATCTTCCGATGCCAAATCCTTGCCTTCTCCTATCGCCCATTCTTGTAATTCCGTAGGGCGTTCAATGAAGACTCCGACTGTGCGGAATGACTCATCTAGGAGCAGGACGGTTGGTGTGGCTGGACGGTCGTCGGGCGTACGGTTTTCTTCCATGATTTCCTTGCCCCGGGTCGAATCGATGATGTGCATGTCGATTTTGTCCGTAGCGCTAACCATGTGGGCCAAATAAGGAATCGTGTTTACCGAATCCGAGCAGCCGTCAACGGCTACAGCAAGGAGGTGATAGGTACCCTTAAGGCTGTCCAAGCGCTCCTGCATGGCTTCTGGTACTGAGCCGGCGGCGAAATTGTCATGCCACATTTCTTTTCGTCGATCGGCAAGGTCAAGGAATACGCCAAATTCAATCCCTGAGGAATAAAGGGACTGGTTACGGGCTATTGTAGAATCTGCACCGGACGACTGTATAGCAGACGGCTCGCTTGCTCCGTCTTGCGCCAATACGGCAGTTGAGAAAGAAAGCAGACAGACAAAAAAGGCTATCAGGGTACGAATCATGGTATATCGTTTCTTCCAAAGACCCGTTTAAGCAGGTCGGTTGTGCGGGCAATGGGGTCTTGGCGGATTCTGAGTTCTTCATCCGCCAAGGTTGAAAACAAGCCAGAGAGCGTGCGATTCACGATATAGGATTCCAGATCGAGATCAACTGAACTGATGAGTGGAATCGCATTATAGCGGTCGATGAGGGAGGAATAGGTCCGGTATACACCCATTTCTTCCATGACCGACGCTACCACGGGTTGAAATCTAGATGTGAGCTCCGCCTCGATTCGTCCCTGGAAATACAGAGTGGCAGCGTTGTCTTGTCCGTCCAATATGGAAAATGCATCTTGTACCGTCATGGACCGGATGGCACTCGCAAACACGTCGACAGCCTCACCGGCGGCTCGTTCGGCGGCACTGTTCATTTGATTCTCTAATGCATCTACCTGATCACCAAGACCGAGTGTTCTCAGGCGAGATCCGACTTTTTGAAGGTCCTCCGGTAGGGCCAAACGGAGCAGGTCGTTCTTTCCGAATCCGCCGTCTACGGACAGCGTGCCAGAGGCTCGTTCCGTACCGATCCTCAACGCCTCTTTCAGCCCTGATGCAACCGTTGGCTCATCAAGGGGAGCCTCGATTCCCATCAATCCTTGCAGATCCTGCATATTGACGGAAGCACAGGCAGGCAGTAGTAACACGATAGCCAGAAGAACTGGAAGGGGAAGGCAGCGACTAAGGCGCATGATCAACGAGAGGTGAGATGGTTCATGACGGTGCGAATACTGGCGCCTCTTCCATCAACCGTGCCCAGAGCGCTGCGTTCCGTTTGCGCAAAGCTCTTTACTCTCCGCCAGCCATCTGACCGCCTTTCATGGCGGCAGGAATAATCATCAAAAGGAAGATAATGTGATACCAAACGGGCATGAGATCCCAGTAGGAAAACTCTACGAATGCACCAATGGCGAATAGAACTACGGGCAGGACCTTGTTGACCGTCATGGCATGATCAGCGCCGACTTTGGCTCCGGCGAATCCAGCTAGGACGGACACTGGAACACTTATGACGAGATAGGCGATCAGAATACCTACGCTTGTAATTGCTTCGTTCGGGGCCACTTGATCTGGAAATAAAGCCATTCCAGCAAACGTGAACACATTCCAAACGACTCCCCAAAGCACAACTCCAGTGATTGTGGCGAGTGTGATGCGAATCGGCTTGTTCATGATGATAGTAGTTCAAGTGGCTGTTTTGGGCGTGTATGATTGAACGAATATGCTATTTCAATTTAAATCAAGCAACTCGTGGCATATTTCGTGCCCTTCCTACCCAAGTTTAACGCTTGGCCTCAAAAGGCATATCCCTGATCCATCAAGACTTTCTGGGCTCGTTCGAGGTCCGCTTCCTTCACTAGGATGTAGTCCGTATCGAAGGTGGAGACAGCAAAAATCGAAATCCGTTGTGCAGCCAAGGCACCTGAAATTCTAGCTAGGATGCCATAAAGGGCAAAATCGAGTGGGCCCTCAACGCGAAAGCAGGCCCAATTGGGTTCGGATTTGGCATACATAACCTCAATATGGGAAGGGCAGACAATCGATAGTTCTTCTGGCGTCTGTCCTATGAAATGTGTTTCGCACTCTCTAACCGCAGTTGGTACTGCCATCAAGGGATCGAGTCGGTGAATCGTGAACGAACCGGAGAGCATCCGGAGTTTCAATTCAGCTGAAGATGCCATGGTGAGTTAGCAACTATTTGGAGGGTGCAGATCAAACGTAAATCCTTGCCTTTTTTCACCCGCGGTGCATGCTGGTCTCAGGCAACCATCAGGGAATAATTCTGCCTTTCCATTCAATGGCTCCGCGCGCGCGGGTCACGATCGAATCGAAGGAAAGAACGACTGTCAGAACATATGAAACAGGAGCCAAAAGACTAATCGTTACCGGCTGCCGCGTGATCCGATCCGAAATGAATTTGATGACATACAAAGAAAGGACCAGCCAAGGAAAAAGAATGGGTGCAACGATGAACACCAGTATATACGCGATCAGGTTCAACAGAGACAGTACCAAATTAGGACCAAGGATGGCAGCAGTATTCTTGCGAAAGCCAAGCCAGGCACCTTGAAAATCGGAATACATATGGACGGCTAGGTCATCCCGGACATCATCGAGCAATGGAATCACGCCCTTTTTGTGCAGGTATCGGCCGATGTTGATGTCTTCGAGCACTTCTCCACGAACATGATCATGAGGTTCGTATGCTCGATAGTCCTCAGTTGTAATCATCCAGCATTGTCCATTCACTCCAGACATGACGGAAAAGGGTACTCGACGACCTAGCCACCATGGAATACAACATAAAATCAGATTGCCGACCATAGTCACGATGAGCTGACCACGGCCCTTAAGCAAGGTCATGCCTGTCAACATGGTTGACTCGGGGCGCGCTTCGAACCGCTCACACATATGGCGAAGAGCTGCAGGGTGCTGAAACTCCGTATCAGCGTCAATAAAGAGAAGCACATCTCCCGTAGCTTCAAGAGAGAGGCGATAGCAACCGTTCGTCTTCCCCACCCAACCGTCGGGTAGAGGCCCGCCTTTGATTCCGCATATTCTGTCATCCTTAGCTGCCTGGATAATATCCCAGGTGGAATCGGTTGACTGGTCATCATAAACCAACATTTCCGCATCAGGATGGTCCTGCTTTTCGAATGAGGTCAGCAGGCGTGGGAGATTGTGTTCTTCATCCCGCGCGGGAACGAGCACGGAAACTCGCCTCGGGCTACGGCCACCTCGGGCCCTTCGTCGAGCGCTGAACTTCGCAGCATTCAGTAGGGCGTTGACGATCATCAATCCATGAAGGCTGACCATTATCCATAGGAGCCACGACATCAAAGCAGTCGCTCCCCGGGCCAATCCGTGTCCGAAGATTCCCCGTGCTGAATCAACCATGATCGTAGGCTGCTCGATATATCAACCAAGGCCTGACCAGCCTGGTGTACATCGACAGGTTTACCGCATTTCATAAACATGGTGGGCTTGGGATGAACGAGAGCTTCGATAGACAATGCGACAGGAATAAAATCTGTCTTGATGTTGGAGTGATCGAAATGCTGATATCCCGTTGCGAAACGATCCGTCATTCCATCGACAGTTTCAATTCGGCCTTGCGGAAACAGGACCACGATGTCTGCCGGTTTAAATTCATTTTGAATCATTGACTTCAAGCTCCGAGCAGCGGGGATAGATCCTGGAGTAATACCTACCGCACCTGCCAGCTTGAGAACTGGGTACCGCTTCAGTTGCGAATCGAGCATGATGGTTACTACACGGTCCTGCGTACCGGTTTCTTGCACCATGTGCCGAACGGCAAACCCGTCGAAAAGGCTCACGTGTTGGCAAATAAGTACGGTCAACCTCTCTCTGTTGATCTGCAGCGAGCCCTCCTGGTAGATACCCGTAAGATGGCGACGCATGTAAGCCCGGAATCCTGCATCAAGGAAGGGCAGTGCGTAGCGGGAATATCTAATAGTGCTTTTGGTGCTCATCGTGATCAGTCGAGGGTGACCTCTAGGACGATCTCTTCGTCATTCACCTCGAATATAGCGTCATCCCATTTGGGTGGGCCTAATCGTACTCTTGCCTCGCGTGAAAAACCGAACGGCTCTTTGAACCATCCAACTAGATTGCGATCTAGCTTGCCATTTCTGTTTTCATCCAAGTAAACAGCAGCACCGAAAATTCCGGCAGGAACGTCAGCGAATCGTACGATTGTCAAGGTGTCTGTCGCTGCAGCGATTGCTGTGTGAGCAGGCTCTTCGAGCCATGTTGTCTTGGAATCGTACAGTGCGATCCGGATATCTGCATTGGAAGCCGCAGGATGATGAACCTCAAACTGAACAGTACCGGAACGTATTGGGGACAGTGCCGCGAAAAAAGCTAGGGTAATCAACCAGACCGGAGAAGTAGTCATCAAGAGCGGAGCCTTTTTGCGATGCGAGCGGCTTCATCTTCAATTTCTGCTTCCATACTAGGAAGCTCGAGCATTTCGTTTGAACCAGGCAGGGAAGACGACGGCATCTTTTCGGTAGCTGTGAGTTGGTCCCAATCGGCGCTCGTCACAATTGCTTCCAAGTTCTGTATTCGGCGCACTAACTCTTGGTTCTGCTCGTCCAGTTTTTTAGAAAGTGTCTCAAAAGAGGCTTCAAGCGTCTCGGTGGAAGCACCCAGTTTGGACTGCTTTTCCTTGAACTTGAGCCACTCTGACCAGGCCCCGGCTAAGATGCCTGCGATCGGAATTAGCACCCAAGAAAATGCCCACATAGGTTCGTCGTCGTCGAGAGAAGGAGGTAATCTTCTGTTTACGGAGAAAGCCGCGTCAGGATTCTTTGATGTATTTCAATCATCGATTTGATAAGAGTGGAGATGTCCCTCAAATTGACCAATATCCAATGCGTCTGATTCATGGTGTAGAATCCGTCAACCAACCGTAAAACGCCTCATTTATGGCCGATCAACCTTTATGACACGTTCCTTTTTTCTGCCACTTTTACTCTCGTTATCCTTTTTGGTAAGTGGGACAGATACGATTACCTCAAAAACAATCTATCTGGTGCGTCACGCTGAAACCTGTCTCGAACTGGAACGAGATCCGATTCATGCGGCTACGGGTTGACCCAACTCTTTGAGCATGTGCAAATGCGACCGAATGGCTGCTCTCAGCGTCGGGTGATAGTGATAAGGAATGTCATAGCGAGCAGCTACTTCGCGAACAATTTTACCGATTTCCGGATAATGGATGCTACAGACCTGCGGAAACAGATGATGTTCGATCTGATAGTTCAATCCGCCGATGTAAGCTTGCAGGAGTTTGTTCGAGTGAGCAAAGTTGGAGGTAGTGCGCATCTCGTGAATCAGCCACGCATGTTCCATGTTGCCATCGTCATCCGGCCCAAGATATTCGGTGCCCTCGACCACATGAGCAAGTTGGAAAATGACACCCAGAATCAGGCCAGCCGTCATGTGCATTGCCATGAATCCGATCAGGAACTGCCACCATGCCAGATCGAGAACCATGAGCGGCAGTACGATCATATAGAACACGACAAATGCTTTTGTAACAATCAAAGTTACAATTTCAGACATCGGGTGACGCTTGTCCTTGTAGGGGCCTATGTCTCGCTTCATGAACTGCTGGAAGTCCTTGGCGAACAACCAGTTAATAGTTGCCAGGCTGTAGGCTGGAAACGCAAAAAACTGCTGGAAGCGGTGGAATGAATAGCGGGGGGACTCTGGCGAAAGTCGTACAAGTGGTGAGACATCTAGGTCCTCATCTACGCCCGGAATGTTGGTATACGTGTGGTGAATCACATTATGAGTGATCTTCCACATATACCCGTTGGCGCCTAGCAGGTCAAAAGTGTACCCCAGTAGCTTATTGATCGTGTCGTTTGACGTGTATGCACCGTGCAACGCATCGTGGGCAACGCCAAATCCTACTCCCGCCGCTCCGATTCCCATCAAGATGGCCAGCATGAGCATCTGCATTGGAGTGAACCACCCAGTCATAATCAGAGCATAGGAGCCCCACGTCATGAGTAGTACCACTACGGAATTACGCACCATCCGCCAATTAGCGTGCTTTGATTTACCAGTTTCCTTGAAGTACCGATTCACTTCGGCTTTCACTTCAGGAATAAACCCGGAGACATCTTTAGCTGCAAATCGAATCTTCTGTTCACTCATCGGAAAAGGAGTCATGTGAGCCGACAAGATACGGCTCAACGGTTATCCATCCGATTCTTGCTCTCGGATCTGCGCGACCACATCTCTCAGGAGTTCGTTAGGAATGGGCACCGTGAGATTGTATTGACTCACTTTCCACACGCCATCCTCCTTTACTAGGGCGCCTGTTCCGCGACATTCACCGAACCCGTCATTCTCAAGGCGCTCATCAAACCAGGCCGTGTTTCCGTCTTCGGAAATAAAGACATGTCGCTCAGTAGGTGTGTAGGTCCAGCCTGATCCCCGATCGAATGCCGGCTTGGCGTATTGTTTGAACTCCTCGATGGTCCATCGTTCTGATGCATCTGTGCCGAGAAACACCGCATCGTCCGTGTATAAAGCAAAGTATCCCTCGAAATTTGCTTCCGAGGCCAGTCGATGAATATCATCGAGGACGGTGTTTATTGTTGCCTCGGCAGTTTGGGCTTTTGATGAGGCGGGAAGTAGGAAAAGAAGCAGCAGCGGAAGAATTCGTTTCATGGAGTCGGGGAACATGATGGACGCCGTTCTTGGTCGGGTTAGTGTCAGGAGTGCTCTGTTTCCGCTATCATACGGCGATCCATCTCAGAATGTCGAATGAGGTGTCGAATGAGGTGGAAGTACGATGTATACAAAACCTACTATCATGATGATGCAGCCCTTCATGCGTTGGAGAAAAATCCCTCAAGCACTTTTCGTGTGCGTTTGTTTTCTGGTATTGATGACCGGGTGTGCTACCCGATCTCATCAGTTGTCAGCAGATGTCGTGCTGGTCAATGCGAATGTCTATACCATGACATGGGCAGACCCAGACCTTTCTGGTCGGCCTATGCGAGATGCTCCTTTCGACGAAAGCGGTTGGCATTCCGATGCGGATGCTATTGCCTTGAGGGGTGGTCTTATCGTTGAAGTAGGATCCTCCACAGATATTGATGCCTGGATTGGGTCAGAAACGAAAGTTATAGATCTTGATGGTGGCTATATCGTTCCGGGGCTGGTTGAAAGCCATGGCCACCTGCACGAAATCGGAGAAAAAGCGGCGCAGGTCAACTTGATCGGGACCCAGACGGAAGCCGACATTGAGGTGCGACTTAACGAAGTAAGCGCTGCGGCAGAGGGAGAGTGGATAGTAGGCAGTGGATGGGATGAAGGCGAATGGGCCGATGCCCTTCCAGATCGGGCCTTCCTAGACCGGATGTATCCCACAACGCCTGTAGTTTTGAAAGGACTTCGAGGTTTTGGGACGCTTGGCAACGCAGCGGCTTTGTCTGCGGCTGGGATTGATGCTTCGTTAGCTGACCCGGTGGGGGGTACTCTAGTGCGGCGCTTAGACGGATCCCTTAGTGGAGTGTTGCTAAATAATGCAACAGACCTACTCAACGATGCTATTCCAGCCATGACGCTCAACCAGAGAAAACGTGTTTTACGATATGGAATGGACCGGTTGATGGAATCTGGTTTTGTATCAACACATCATGCGGGGGTGCGGACGGACTACTTACCTGTGTATGAGGCAATGTTAGAAGAGAATGAGCTGCCGATGCGAGTAGAGGTGATGCTTTCAGCCGGTGTTGTTGGCGCACCAGATGTCGATGCGTGGGTAGAGCGAGGCCCCTCGACCGATCTGACATCTCGGTTACAGATTAGAGGTATCAAGGCGTACTACGATGGATCCCTTGGCTCGAGAGGAGCCCGCTTGATAGACGACTACTCTGACGCCCCCGGAGAACGAGGCGTTGCGGGTGCCGAGTACGGCTTTGATCCTGACGCTGTAGAGGCTTTTATGGCGGCCGGATTCCAGGCCGGCATCCATGCTATCGGCGACCAGGGAAACCGAGACGTACTCGACTTTTATGAAAGGGTGTTGGCCAGGAATCCGGCCGCGCGCGGCGTTCACCATCGCATTGAACATGCCCAAATCGTCCATCCCGATGATCTGTCACGCTTTGGGGAGATGGGTATAGTGGCGTCTATGGAGCCTGGACATGCAGTGGAAGACAGTCCTTGGGCAGAAGAAAGAGTAGGCTCGGAACGGATCAAAGGAGCGTATGCTTGGCGGTCGCTCCGAGAAGGAGGCGCACTTCTTTTATTCAATTCGGACTTTACCGGGACGGATTGGTCAGTCTTTTACGGGATGTACGCTGCCATCACCCGAAAACAAAAAAACGGAACGCCTGAAGGTGGTTGGTATCCTGAAGAGTCCGTGACTGCCGAAGAAGCGTTGCGGGCCTATACGGTTTGGCCTGCCAGAGCTTCTGGACGAGAAGCAGTGACGGGAACGATTGAGGTTGGCAAGATGGCGGATCTGACCGTCATGGATATCGATCCACTCAATACGGGCTTACAGGCTCCTGATTCCCTGCTCGAAGGTCGCATCTTGATGACCATCGTCGATGGAGAAATCGTTTGGTCAGCAACTCTGATTGAATAGGCCGGGACTGAAACGATCGGGCGGCGCGAGAGGCAGCGGCCTACTGAAAGTAGCGGAGCATGTCAGATTCGGCGGCGATGTACCCAAAGGAAGCCCAATTACCTTCGTTAAGCAGTTGCTCAAAGACCTGCTTTGCTCGGTCTGAGCGGTTGTTATACAGATGCCAATTACCGATGCCGTACATGATGGCATCTCCCGCGGAGCCTTCTCCTACCAGCTCCGATTCTTCGACTAACCCCTTGTACAGCAACGTCAAACGGTGATAGGCCGTGTTTTCGATGATGTCCATGTCTGGGGTGATGGATTCAAGGGCAGCTTCCGCAGCCTCATCGTTGCCCATTCTCTGGAGGATCATGTAGATCCAGTGGGTAGTCGAAACCACATTGTCCGGAAGGGCCGCTGTCGCCAGACCGTTTTGAAAGGCACGCAACGCATTATCGAGGTCGTGCTTCAAATAATAGGAAAGCCCGAGGTGGTACCAAATATTGCCCTGTAAGGTGCTGACAGGGATTCCGCGGGCATTCGGCATACCATCCGGTTCGATTTCATTTGGTTGGCCGTCAATCATGGAGGCAGCGTGCTCGAAATCGCTGATTGCGTTATCTAACTGCCTGATGGAGATGTAGCGATGACCTCGATGGCGCGGAAATCTAGGATCATTAGGATGCTCGTCCATGCCCTGCGAGTACAGATCGATGGCCTCATCATAGCGACCCGCATAGGCAAGAAATCGACCATACCAGATCTTAGCGTCTGCATCGATGGGGGCTTCTTCCCAGGCTTGTCGTCGCTTGTCCACCTCGGCCAGCAATGAACTGTCGGGTTCGGGGGCAAACAACGGGTCTCCCGCCAACGAGTAGGCCGTCGGTTGATCGTTTGTGGACTTATCCACCCCATTGTTTTGCGGGTCAGGAGTCGCGCACCCGATCGTAATGGCCATCAATAGAATGAGCGAGGAAGGAAAAGGCGATCTGATGATCATGGTTTCTTGTGTTCTCGAATGACGATGGTTTCGGCGATCTTGTCGTGTGTTGCCCGTCGGTCCAGTAGTGGCTTGTTGCAAAATAGACAGCTAGGATCAGTACGCTGTACCAATTGTCCATATTCAGGCCAATGTTAATGTCATCGTCCGGGTCAATCCATCCCATTGATGCCATCCAAAGGCCACCAACGATCACGAAGGCTAAGAAGAGGCTCCCGATCAACAGACCGTCAATCGAGAAGGCCGCCAAGCGCCGTCTAAACGTTGCCAGCTCAACACCGGCAAGTTCTTTTTCACGCTCATGTTTGGCCGGTACGAACAAGTGAGGGGAATCCTTTTTAGAGGATGATGGCTGGACGATTTGCTCAACGCTCATTTGCAGCTGCATCTTTGGTTAGCTCATAATAGCACACCTCCGTTTCAGCATGAGGGACAGACATCATGCCCACAAATTCCATATCGGCTCGTTCCAATAATCGTCGGGACGCCGTGTTTTCTGGATCGGTGATGGCAGTAAGGACAGAATACCCGAGTGAGTCGAAACCGTGCTCAAGCGTGGCACGGACAGCTTCGCTCGCCAGACCAGCTCCGCGATGATCCTTGGCAAATGCAAAACCGATGTCTGGATTATCGAGGTAATCGCGATTCAATAGTCCGCAAATTCCCGCGTGTGCCCCCGTGTCTGTTCGCTCAACCATCATCATCCCTATTCCGTGCCGCTCAAAGGCCTCATGACATGCAGTCTGAATGTATCCCAGCGCGCCTTCGAGATCCCGAACGCCTTTGTCGCCGATAAAGCGAAGGAAATCTGCATCGTTGAGCAAGGCCAGGATAAAAGCGGCATCGCCGGCCTCCATATGCCGCAGGATCAATCGCTCAGTTGATATTACGTCCATTTCTGAGGCTCCACATCAAGCGGTTTCTGTCGATGATCCCGCAGTTGGTCCCGTGGTCGATTTTAGAATGGCGATGCCGACCACTAAATCAAAGGCCAAGCAGGTCCATACATACCACTCAGGTGCATGCGTGAAGCTTCCAAACGGGGGATGAAAAGCCAGATCCCAGACCGGATGCAAGATCCATCCCCAGGCCAACCACGAGGGGTGGCGTAAAGCGGATAGCAGGATAAAGAAGCCGAAAACAAGAACACCAGAAGCTTCGATTACGACGGCTAATGTGGGTGCGTCCTCGACGAACGCGATCACCACATAAATCATGGAAGCGACTAGAAGTCCAATAATCTGTAGTTCGCGGCCCTTGCTGCCTCTTGCTCGGGTAAATCGAGCGAAGGCCCATCCAGTCAAAATACCGAGAAGTAGTCCAATGAGAGGGTCAACCATGATGGCCTCCTGGAGTTGATTTCAATACACGCCGAGGTCAACTGCATTGACGACATTGCCATCAAATCGTGATTTGACTTCGGCTAAGAGTTCGTCTAGTGAAGAACTCCATTCTAGTTGATGATACAACACCAGAAGCTTCGGATTGGCTCGCGCCGCCAGCTCCCCTACCTGAGTGGCTGAGGTATGGAAGCCCGCGTGGTAGTTCTGCCAGAAGGGCGTTCTTTTCTCCCAGGCCGAATCAGAATAAGCCTCGTGTAGAAGAACATCGCACCCTCGACACATTTCTGCAATGATATCACTTTGCGCGGTGTCTCCCGAGATCACGATTACCCGATCAGGTGTCGTAAAGCGATATCCGAATGCCGTTGGCCAACTTCCGTGTGGTACGTTGAATGCTTCCACCGTGACCAAGGAATCCTGGTAAACCACCCCGGCTTCCACGTCATGAGCCTCAACGCGCCATCCTTGATTATTTGCGGGCTCCAAACCGAAAAGACGGATGTTGATGTCCTGTTCATAGGCCTTCAGGATGTGTTTAGCCATATCCTCAATTCCCTCTGGCCCATACACTTCCAGCGGTGTGTCCCTCTCTAGCACCCATGGGGTAAAGATCAGGTCGGGGAAACCAACGGTATGGTCCGAGTGAAGGTGGGTAACGAACGCTCGGTTCAATCGATTGACTTCCAGTCCTGTGATTCCATTCCTAGCAGCAGCGGCTGCGCGGCGCACGACTCCTGGGCCAAAGTCCACTAGGTAAGGCTGATCACCAACGACGATTGCAACGGAGGGACCAGAGCGATCAGGATCCGCATTTGGGGTTCCGGTGCCAAGCATTACAACCTGTGTGATGGGGCCACTTTGACCATCTTGAGCCGATGCATTTGGAGAGCTAATCGAAAGAAAGCCGATCAGGCACACGAGTGATACTATTCTGGTCATAACGATGGTTGAGAATGAGGGATTTGGCATAGCAGAATATATCACAAGGAAAGATCCCTAATTGAGGTTGCGATTTCCCTTTGCGGGCCCGAATCTGAGTGTTATTGCGACACGCCACCTCACCAATCCCAATCGGCTCATGAAGGCTACAATGTCCTTTCGTCAAATCATCACAGCGATCCTGTTTATAGGGTTGTTTGTGCCGGTCCTAGGGTCGCAGCAAGCAACTGCGCAAAAGAAGGATCTCACGCTCGAAGACTAC
>Ga0115566_10002891_pt1 | contig 14070 bp, 7 predicted proteins | sample COGITO_mtgs_1204_3_FD_87173 | JGI IMG/M metagenome (GOLD analysis project Ga0115566, IMG submission 87173) | Pelagic marine microbial communities from North Sea - COGITO_mtgs_120405 | ecosystem: Environmental > Aquatic > Marine > Epipelagic | place: Germany:Helgoland, sampling site Kabeltonne...
CCACGGCGCCCAATACGGACATGCCACTAGCAACTTTCAACCCGGTAACAAAATTAGGAATCGCGCCCGGGATTTGCAATCGAATTAGACGCTGGAATCGGCTGGCATTATAAAGTCGAAAAAGCTCAAATAGCCCGTTGTCGACGTTTAGTAACCCGGTTGTCGAATTCGTGATGATTGGAAAGACGCTGACCAGAAACGAAATAAACATTGTCGCGATCATCCCTTCGTCTAACCACAGGACCACAATCGGGGCGACCGCAACAACAGGGACGGTTTGCAAAAAGATGGCCAGAGGAAACAAACCACGACGTATCCACTTTGCTTGGCAAAACAAGATCGAAACGCTTGTGCCAACCACGATGCTTAAACTCAATCCACCGATGGCGGAAAGAAAAGTGAGCCATGTCGAACGCAGGATGTCGGCCCGGTTTTCCCAAAAGGCATTCGTCACCGTCAACGGGCTTGGCAGAATGTAGTCAGGGTACTGGCTGATGGTTTTAACCGTCGTCCAAATGATCATCAAAACCACGATCGCGATCATCGGAGGCAGAATGACACCAAAAAACGCAACGGAATAGCTCGGTTTTTTGGTCACGGCAATTCTCCGATCGAGTTGGATGCCCCAACGGAGTTTGATGGCAAACCGGTGTCGTCGTTTTGAGCCTGAGCCTGGTCTGTCTTTCCAAGATCTCTCGCAGAGCCTTCCAGAGCAGCGCTTACTGTCGCGAAGCACTTTGCAAATTCGGTTGTCGTTTTGATTTGGTTTTCGCGTGGAATCGCAAACGGAATATCGATTGTTTGCCGAATCCGACCCGGTCCGGTTTGCATGACCGCAACTTTCTGACTGATGAAAATTGCTTCTGAAATGTTATGCGTGACGAAAAGTACGGTCAGTTTATCGCGCCCCCAAATTTTAACTAACTCTTGGTCGAGTTGCGTACGAAGCAAATCATCAAGTGCAGCGAAAGGTTCATCGAGCAGCAGAATCTTCGGACGGAGAACCAATGCCCTTGCGATTGAGACACGCATTTTCATTCCGCCCGAGAGTTGCTTTGGTAGCTTCCTAAAATCCTGTTCCTGAATTCCAACCAGTTCAAGTGTTTCCGCCACGAGATTTGTGTCTACGGCCTGTTTCGTAATTCGGAACGGAAGGGCCACGTTCTCGAACGCGTTCAACCACGGCAGCAAGTTTGCCTCTTGAAAAACGAATGCGATCTGCTGCCTGGAAGTCACCTTTCGATTGATTTCGATCTTTCCGGTGGTCGGTTGCTCAAGACCTGCGATCATCCGTAGCAAAGTCGATTTGCCACAACCTGACGGCCCAACAATCGAAAGGAATTCGCCCTTTCGAATTCCGAAATTGACATCACCCAGGATGGGTTGGTCATCGAAGTTTTTCGAGACATTTTCGATTTGAATTTCGAATGTGTCAGACATTGAATCCATCCATCGAATGGCCGCATGGGCAAGTTCAGTTTGCATTCCCGAATAGTAATGATTGGTTTCGGGAAATATTTTCATGTCAAGTTTCGCATTCGCTTCGACAATCGGATGAGCTTGTTTGTCGAGATTTTCAAATGCCGGGTTGGTTGAATTGACTTCGCCTTCGCCAAAAGTCAGCAGAAGCGGCACGTCGACCTGATCCATGAATCTCAAGAAATTGTAATTTTCCTCCTCGCCATATTTGTCGAAGAAAGTTTGGGCAGACATTAAAAGCTTAAAAGGAAAAGTGACGTTGCCGATGGTATCGCCATTGCCGGACTCAACTTGTGCCTTTGCCCAATCGAGGCATCGCAAATAATCTTTGGCGCGAGGACTTGCGGAAAATGCAGTATGCGAGAGACCCGAAGGAGAGGCCGCGATGACCAGCTCGACATTCGGATTCGGGTGATAGGCTTGGCTGTAAATCGATTTGATCGCACCCAAACTGTGTCCAAATAGACCAATTCTTTTGAACCCTAAATCAACACACTTCGCGATCCAGGCGTCGATGTCCAGAACACATTCAGACACCAGTTCGTTCGCCGATCCGTACCAACGTTGAGCCTCGCCACTACCGACCGAGAATACGAAATCGTGGCCGCGAGTGTTTACCGAAAGTAGGGAGATTCCTTGGCGATTGAAAACAGGAGCAACTTTGGGAGCGATTGCCGCCTGATAAAAATTACTACCGACTCCATGAATAAAAATTAAAACGTCGCAAGTCGGGTGGGGATCGCGAGTTGAACGCTTCAGCAGTCCATGCAATCTGACCGTATCGGATGTTTGCGTGTACAGAAGTTCGCCGTTCATTGTCTACTCGCGATAAATGATTGCTTTGCTGAATCAAATCGCGGGTCGATGCATTGGCTGCGAAGGGCTTTCACGATTGAGGAAAGTTCCGGAAAGAAGTGGTCAACTCATCTTTCGAGCAATTTTTTTTGCAATCCGGTGAAAAAGAGTTTTCGGGTATTGTTTCACCGCTCAATCGTAAAACTCAGCGATTAATCTTCTTGTACCAAACTGTTGGGGCTGATCGCACTTAACTGTGAAAGAACCTGCAACAATCCGTTTAAATGGGCGATCCGCGGTCCAAAACGGTCAACAAATTCATTCAACATAAATTCTCCGTCAATCAAGGACTCGGAATTGTATTGAATCTCTTCAGTCAGGTTCTCGAGAAATTCTGTCTGAACTTCGCTAAGAACCTCAGCAGCCTTTCGACATTTTTCCGAAAGGACTGGATTCGATTGTTTCCATTGGCCTAGCTCGGCAGATCGTTGACGCTGAGCAGCGTTCATCGATTCCACCATTTCCTCCAGCAATTCGTTTTGCCGCTCCTGGCCGATGAGCATTTGGTGAAGCAATTCGCTGATCGCTGAATCACCGTCATCTTGTTCGTTGATTATCTCTTCGTTGCCTTCGGCGGAAACGTTGATGCTAAAAACGGACGATGATACTGGTCTTGATTTCTGTCCCATCCTAAAACATGCTCCCCATGCGATCCATGAATGTGGCTGTCATTCAGTCGATTTAAATTTTCGAAGGGTTCAGTATAGTCGCAAAATTTCGAACGTGTCGAGTCACTGCTTTTGCAAAAAAAGAAAACGGTTTCTTAAAAACAAAGACTAGACAACGCCTATGTTTTCTAGTTAGGAAAACCGGAATCTCTTGACAGTGCTCTACGAGGAAAAATCATTTCAAGTCACCGTTTTTTCCGTCAAATTCTTTTGCGTTAAAAGCGAAACAACTACCAAGGTTGCGAATCCAAGTGGTATGGTGACAATCCCGGGTTGGCTGAATGGAACAATGGCCGATTCCGGATCCCAACCATACACGCTTTTGTATGTGTCGGCGCTTAACAGAATCCAAGCAAGGCTGCTGAACATTCCGACGAGGACTGCCGCGATGATACCTTGTTTTGTGGTCTTCTTCCAAAAAAGCAGCATAATTAATGCCGGCAAATTCGCTGATGCCGCAACGCTGAACGCCCAGCCGACCAAATAGCCGACGTTCATGCCTTCGAATAAGATGCCCAAAACAATCGCGATCACGCCAACAACCACAGAAGAGATCTTGGCCAACTTTACCTTTGCAGCATCGTCAAGATCCATGCCGAGCACGCTCACGGCTAGGTCATGTGTCACCGCGCCACTTGAGGCCAGGATCAGTCCGCTAACGGTCCCCAGAACGGTTGTAAACGCGATCGCGGAAATGATCGCAAACAAGGTTGGATCGATGCTTTTAGCAAGCAACGGTGCCGCCATATTTGAACTGGAAACGTCCATCGCTCCACTGGTCATCGCACCCAAGCCTAAATAGAGCGTCAACACGTAAAAGAAGCCGATGCTGGCGATTCCCACGATCGTGCTTTTTCGCGCACTAGCAGCGTCTTTCACCGTGTAATACCGAATCAAAATATGTGGCAACGAAGCGGTGCCGCAAAAGAGCGCCAACATCAGCGATAGAAAGTTGAGTTTGTCGAACAGTTTATTACTGCGGATGCCTTTAAATTTCGGGTGTTCGCCAGGACGTAAAACTTGCGAGCCAGGTGCCATTTTCGGGTAGAAAATCGTAATTGAATCTCCCTTTTTCAATCCCACGAACTTGTCATCTTTCGCCCACAGAACCACTTCGCTCTCTTGAAGCGTGCTGAAGAAACTAACTAAACCGAGTGGACCGGTTTCTTCCTTCCCATCAGGAAGTTTCGATAGATGTCCAACCGGTTTTAGGGTCCGTTCACCTTCCCCTTTTCCCTTGGGGAGCCCATTGATGAAGACCTTGCCGTCGATTTTTTCCATCAACTGACATTCTAAGTAGGTTTGTCGATACGCTTGTTCGTGGTTCCTCTGGCCATTATCGCGTTTCCAAACGGTAATCTCACCCGATTCGTCTTGCGTTCGAATATATTTGTTGCCACTGGAATCAACCTTGTCTTTCCATGGACCATCGTCTGCCAAGACGCTGCCTTTCGACTGGAATTCTTTTTGGATGGGATCATCTTTCACGATGTCGTGGGATTCGAAGTCCGATCCTGCTTTAAATCCGCGAGACAGTATCAAAACGGTAAGGATCGCGCTGAAAATGACCAGCAAGCCACCTTTTAGAAATTGCACCCAAGTTGTTGAGACCATTCCTGCAGTGACCACAATGGTGATCACAACGGCTCCAACGATCAGAACCCCAACGTAATGCGGAAAACCGAGCAATGGCTGAATCAATACACCAGCTCCGACCATCTGAGGAATCAGATAAAAAACGCTCACCGCAAGCGTGCTGATTCCGGCAGCCAGCTTGATTCCCTTGGAATCAAATTTGGCGTCCAATGCATCCGCAAAAGTGAACTTTCCCAGTCGTTTCATGGGTTCGGCAACGACAAATAACGCAACGACCCAGCCTGCCAAGAAGCCGATCGAATACAAGAAACCGTCGTAGCCGTAAAACGCAATCATTCCGCAGATCCCAAGAAATGATGCTGCAGAAAGATAGTCGCCGGCGAAGGCAATTCCGTTGACAAACCAAGGGATTTGCCCGTGCGCGGCAAAGTATCCCTCAGAAGATCGAGCTTTTCGTCCAAGCCAAAAGCTGAGTCCAAGCGTAAACCCAACAAAGATTAAAAAAACGACGATCGCAATAATTGAGACTTCATAAATCATGACTGATCACCTCCGTCGTTTTTGTCTGACGAAGAAGACGTTTCAGTTTCGCCGTCATCCGACTTGCACATCACTCCATAAATCATCGCCATGACGAATGCGGCCACAATCAATCCGAATCCGTACAAGATCGCCAGGTTCACGCCCTTAATTGGAGTTATTTCCATCGTCTGCGGCGAGAAGGCACTTATAAAAACGAAGCCGCAATAAAATAAGAGGTAAATCAAAAAAAGGATTAACCCAAGCCTGGTGTTGTATTGCATTGGAATACGAATCGGAAGCAAGTTGAGAAGTAGGGCGTGTGAGGATTTGATTGCCATTCACTAAAAGCAATCACAGCACTAACTTAACTTGCCGACAACGCAAATAAAACCCAATCATCTGCAATTGTGAAGAGCCACTACACAACGCTAGAGAGAGAAAGACTCAGGTAAAAGCTGGTCAATGGTGAATTTCTTCCGCATTTGATTGCCGTTGGAATCAACGAGCATGATGAGTGTCTCCGATCCGAATTCGCGAATAAATTGTCGGCAGGCTCCACATGGCGAGACGGCATTGTCGGCAACGACGCATATCGCTTTGAATTTTTTATGACCATGAGAGATTGCGTTTCCGATGGCAATTCGTTCGGCGCAAATCGTCAAACCATAAGATGCGTTTTCAACATTGCAGCCACTGAATAGCGAGCCATCCTCGGCAAGTAGAGAGGCCCCGACCAGGAAGTTCGAGTAGGGAGCGTAGGCATTTTGCCGCGCGGTTGCAGCGGCATCAATCAATTGCTGTTGCAGTTTGTCGCTTATCACTTTTTAAACCACCAGCCAATCAACACCAAACTCCCCAACCTCACCTCACCGAATCCAATGCGAGTTGCCCAATTTTCATCGAACAACGACGCAAAATGAGTTCACAATGAAGCTGATGTAATGTCAAATCAATGCCCCGACGCGGCATCTCAAAAGGATTCATTGAAGATTTGACGGAAACGACTTACACCGCTTTGATTGATTTTACGAAAATGGTGCGTTCCTTTGCGTCTTTCAGGCCATCATTCAATTTCTTCAATGCTTCGGTTTCAATCTGGCGAACTCGCTCCCGAGTCAGACCAAGTTTCTCGCCAATTTCTTTCAGCGTGTGGGCGTCATGCTCGTCCAGGCCGAATCGCATTCGCAATACGGTTGCCTCACGAATATCCATTTCGTTCAACATATCCATCACGCGAGCCAAAACATCGGATTCGACCAGTTCGTCCTCGGGACTTTTCATCCGCTCGTCCATGATCATCTCGCCCAGCGACCAGCCGGCTTCGGATTGATCCGTTTGGGGGGTCGAGTTGTATATGCGAATCGCTTTTTTGATGATCGGGAGCTTTTTCTTGGGGAGTCCAAGGAGTCGCATGATCTCCTCTGGCGTTGGCGTTCGCCCAAGGTCCTCGGTCAAGCGATTGTTCGCACGTCGCCATTTCGAAAGGAGCTCAACCATGTAGGCCGGAATCCGGATCGTCTTGGCCGAATTAATCAACGCACGCTTGATCGATTGCTTGATCCAATAACTAGCATATGTGCTGAATCGCGTTCCAACGTTGGGGTCAAACCCCTCGACAGCGCGAAGCAATCCAAGGTTGCCTTCCTCAATTAAGTCTTGAAGTCCCAGGCCTTTCCCGGTGTAGCCTCGTGCGATGTTCACCACCAATCGCAAGTTCGCACGGACCATACGATCCCTTGCACGAACGTCACCCAGGGCAATCGCTCCCGCCAGTTGCTTTTCCTCATCGGCGGTCAATAGCTTCGTTTCATTGATTTCACGAAGGTACGTTTCTAACGGAGACTGGAGACTGCTCGAAACATCAATCTCGTTTACCGTATTGAGCTTTTCATCTGCGTCGACATCTTTGGTTTTTAGTTCGACGTCTGAATCTTGAGTATTATCAACCATTGTCTTGCTTTCGCTGCTGTTTCTGCCAGACCTATGAACGCGATTCCATCTCATTGTGTTTGATACGCAGTTTTCTCGCTCTCGTAGAAGGAAAGCCAAATCTGGTCAAAATGAAGGACGCGGTTATTTCTTACGTGGCGGCGTCCGTGCTGCGTAATCAATCCTGCAAGAGTTTTATCGTCGTGCTATCACGTTTGTTTGAGTGAATTGGAAAATGGCGACGTGAATCGATTGTTCCGACTTTAGCAGCGCACAAAAAAACACCCTGCCGAAATGCTCGACAGGGTGATTTAAAGCTTTTGATGATTGTTCGATTATCCAGACAGGTCACATGGAATCTGTTTTCGTGGCGACGTTTGGTTAAGCGATTTTCCGATTGGTGACCTACTCCACGGCCGGCGTTTCGGTCGTTTCTTCAGCAGCGGGTGCCGCTTCAGCAGCAGGTGCCGCTTCAGCTTCTGGTGCCGTTTTAGGTGCAACCTCCGCTGGAGCAGACGGCTTGATCAAAGGACCTGAGTCGCCCAAACCGCCCTTGAGAGCCGATTCTTCTTTCTGTGCGGCTGCTTCCTTCTGAGCTTCTTTGGCTTCTTCCTCTGGAGTCCAGTCGACTCGTTTGCGAGAAAGTCCAATTTTTCGCTCTTCAGTATCAACACGAAGCACTTTGACTTCCAATTCGTCACCAACGTTTACAACGTTTTGAGCGTCGTCGACTTTGTCGTCGGCCAATTCGGAGATGTGAAGCAACCCTTCCAGTCCGTCCTCAAGTCCAACAAAGACACCGAAGTTGGTGATCTTGGTGATCTTGCCTTTAATCAATTGACCAGGCTGGTACTTGGCCGGAATATCGGTTGCCCATGGGTCGTTATCAAGCTGTTTCATGCCGAGCGCGATTCGACGTCGATCTGGGTCGACAGCAAGAATCTTGCAGCTGACTTCCTGACCTTTTTCTAGCATCTCGTTTGGATGGCTGATTTTTCGAGTCCATGACATATCGGAGACGTGCAGAAGGCCATCGATGCCTTCTTCCAATTCGACAAATGCGCCGTAATTGGTAAGGTTTCGAACCTTTCCGTTGACCGAGCCGTCGATTGGGTAACGTTCCAAAATGTTGTCCCATGGGTTGTTCTGGGTTTGCTTCATGCCTAAAGACATCTGCTCACCTTTTCGATCGATACCCAATACGGCAACTTCAATTTCGTCGCCGATCTGAACCACTTCGTTCGGATGATTGATTCGTTTGACCCAGGACATTTCAGAAATGTGCACAAGACCTTCGATTCCATCTTCCAATTTAACGAATGCACCGTAACTCATGACGTTTACGACTTCGCCATTGAATACATTCCCAATTGGGTACTTCTCTTCGACTTTGTCCCATGGGTTGGATTGCATTTGCTTCAGGCCAAGAGCAATCTTTTCTTTCTCGCGATCGATGTTCAAAATCATCACGTCGATCTCCTGGTCCATTGAGACCATTTGTGATGGATGATTGATACGAGCGTGAGACATATCCGTGATGTGAAGTAGTCCATCAATTCCGCCAAGGTCAACAAACGCACCAAAGTCCGCGATGTTCTTGACGATACCTTTGCGAATGTCGCCTTCTTTGAGTTCGCGAAGCAAAATTTCACGAATGTATTTTCGTTCGCTTTCGATTAAAGCACGACGACTGACGACAATATTGCGACGCTCTTGATCAATTTTCAAGACTTCGCACTGGACGTAACGACCGATATAGTCGCCAATGTCTCCAGGACGACGGATATCGACCTGGCTAGCTGGTAAGAAGACAGGGACACCGATTTCAACGAGCAAACCACCTTTGATTTTTTTGGTGACCTGTCCAAGAACGACATCGCCCTCTTTGACTTTCTCGATCACACCCTGCCAATGCATGATGTGATCTGCTTTTGTTTTGCTGATGGAGATCAGTCCGAATGGATCATCGGTCTCTCCAAATTCATCTTCGAGGTCTTCCACATAAACGTGGATCTCTTGACCTGCTTCCGGCATTCCGTCGGTTAGTTCATTCCATTCACTTCGATCGATGCTACCTTCGCTTTTGAAACCGACGTCAATCAGAACTTTCTCTGCATCAACACGCAGGATTTTTCCTTTGACGATCTTATTCAGGTCGATATCGCTATTTTGCTGGAAAACAGCATTTTCAGTAAAACCTTTGTCAAAGTCCTCATCTGATTCCGGGAAAAGATCCGCGTACTCTGAGTTGATTTCGTCGTCTTCTAAACTGCTAATTAAGTTACGATTAACCATCAAAACTTCCTTGATACATCACAAAAGGCGAATGCATCAGTTGGGGGTTGCTCGGCATACATGCCAAGGCAGGGGTTCCATGAAAAAATTGTGTAATCCGTCGAAGGTACACAATATTCGGATTGACAACAACGGCTAAAAAAGCTTAGTCGGATTTTGCTGCAAAAAACTGGGGAATTGTTGCCTGAAATCGGCCAATTCCACGAATATTCGTGGTTAAATCGCGATTTTACGACCCGAAAATGGGTGCTTTTTTGATACAGAATCCGCCCTTGTTCAATTGGTTTGAACCGTGATTAATCCAGAATCGCGGGCGGTATTGGGGAAAAGTTGTCGACGATTATTCCGGCCTTTTTTCGAATCGCTGGATTGTCCGCAAATTCGCCAACCAATTGATAATCGAAAACCGTGTGTTCATGTCCGTTAGCTGAGAAAATTTCGGATCCTAAAAATGCCACATCCGCGATATTTCCCGCTGTGCCGGTCAAATTCAGCCAGTCACCCATCGAATTAAAATCTAGAAAATCGCCGGGCGGGCGAATTCCTGTCGCTAGATTGCTGATCGTGTCGATCTCCCAAAGCGTTCCGTTCACTGGAAAAAAACTGTCGACACCTTTGATCATCAACACCTGGCTCTTTTCAAAATCGTTCGGCATTTGAATGTGTTGGACTAATGCTGAACTCGCTTCGGGATACATAAAGATTGATTGATTCGCCTCGAGCCGTATCGAGAGAAAGCCTCCATTTGATGACGCCGTCGATTGGATGAAGCCTTCATTTGTTGCCGATGTGACGTTGGTCAAATAAAGTTCAATCTCGGAACTGGGTTGGTCGACTGCGTCTGGTTCTCCAAACACAAAGGCATGTTGATTGGTCACAATCAAGCCATTGTTAAATGCAAACGTCAACGGCATGCTCGTCGGCATCGTAACGAAGTTTGCATCGCCGCGAATGCAACAGTCTTTAATCGTAAGTGCCGGTTTGTTGCTGACCGATTCCGCAGCCAAAACATCCGTTGCTGACTTAGACGATTTTGTAATGTGGATAAAACTGGTATCTGGAAAGATCAACTCGTCTTCATCATTGGTGTTCACAATCGTCATTGAGCAATCGGTAAACGTCGCTGACGAAATGCTTTCAAAATCAAAAAGCGAAAACGAGCCAAGGTCTGCCTCGGTGACTTGTTTTAAAACATCGGACATATCTAATCGAAAATGCAGACCCTTGAAGCTTAGCTTGCCTCCACGAAATTTCAGATTCGCGGATTTCTCGGTTGCTTCGGGTTTTACGAAAATGATCACGGGAGTTTCGCTCGCTGCGGTGACCAAGACTGAGCCGTTGACGTTCAACGAAAGTTGACGACTAAGGACGACTTTGTCTGAAAAGATTCGGATTTCGTTGATGCGAGTGTCGTTGATCGTTTTGAATGCTTGGTCAAGAGTTTTTACTGACAAGCCATTTTTCGGAACCGACTCGGAATCCCCGACCGCGATGAAATCGTACGTCACATTGGCGGCATTTGTCGCAGTGGCTTTTTGGGAATCCGGCGACGTCTTTTTTGCATCTCCATTTCCTGCGGATTTGGTCGAGTCTCTATTCTTTGGAATTTGGATCTTCGAAGACGTCGGTTGGGTTGATGGCGTTTCTTTGGGCGATTGGGGCTCCGATTTTCCTCCGGATAAATTCGGGTTTTTACGAGGAGTCTGCTTCAGTTTTTCCAGACTCGTAGTCACGGAATTTCGCGGTTGGTAAACGCCCGAGGTATTCACCGTTGAACCGTTCCGATCAACCGAGTCAAGATACAGCACGAACCCGATCAATAAGATCAAAGGGATCAAGACCGGAACCAGTTGCTGCGTCCAAGTCGGTTTTTGGATGATTTTTTTTACAATGACATTTTCATCGTATCCAAGAAGCGGAATGTTGTTTTTCGATGCGAAATCCTGTATCTCGGCGATCAGCTCAGCTGGGCGTTGAAATCGATCATCCGGTTCTATCGCCAAAAGCTTATTGGTGATCGCATTAAACCCTGTTGGTAAGTCGGAGCGATAGTCGGACGGGTTGGGGCGTTTTTCACTGCTGTGTTGAATGATCTTTTCAATCGGTGTCCCTTGCGGATAGGGCGGCTGACCGGTGAACATGAAAAACATGGTGCAACCAAGCGAATACAAATCGGAACGCACATCGGCGGACCTTGAATCGCGGGCTTGCTCAGGTGAAATGTAATCGTAGGTCCCGAGCGTGACGCCAGTTGCTGTTAAGCTTTCATCGCGTTCATTTTGTTTGGGGGATCGCGCTAAACCCAGATCAATTAGTTTCAGCTTCCCGCCATCGGTCACGACGACATTTGCGGGTTTCACATCCCGATGAACGACTCCGCGTTGATAAGCGTGCTGAAGTGCCAATGCCAATTGAAATGAATACCGTAAACCCAGCTCAAGCGGCAATGGTCCGATACGCCGAACCAATTGCGCCAAATTGTCTCCTTCGACATATTCAAAAATGATGTAGTCGCAAGCTTCATCTGTGCCGACTTGAAAGACACGCGAGATGTTTGGGTGGTCCAATCTCGCAACGCTCTTTGCCTCGATTTGAAATCGTTGAATCAGTTCCGAGGTTGCCCCATTCCGCGGCAAGATCTTGATCGCAACGGAGCGACATAAAACCGTGTCATACCCACGAAAGACCAGTCCCATGCCACCACCACCTAAATACTCCTTGATTTCAAAGTGGTCGACGCTGCGTCCTTCAATCGCCGAGACATTCTCTTTTTGATCGGCAAAAGTTTGCGGCCGTGAAATGATCGTCAAGTCATCCTGCGTGAGATCAGACGTTTGTTTGATCACATGCTCGACGGTGGGTTGGCTTCCGTCACCTGTCAGAGCGAAACTCGAGGAATCAGAATTCTTGGGAACTCCCAATGCATCTGCTAAACCAAATCCCGATTCATTGGCTTTTGCATCAGGGGGATCGATTGCACTTGGAGTGACAGTCGGCGACTGCGTTGGCTCGGCTTTGTTTTTGAAATTTGAGTTGCCGGAATCCAAAGAGTCGGCTTTGCTTGTGCCAGAATGCCCGCTTTGGCCGGATGATGAATTGGTCTGGGTTTGATTGGTCTGGGTTTGATTGATTTGAGACGGTTGGCTGCTTGGATATGAAGCATTCCCCAAATTCGACGCAGCGATCGGCAGTTCATTCGATGAACTTTCGTTTTCGCTAGTCGATACATCGGAAATCGAGTCCGTCATTTCCATCCATTCGCAATACGAAACCAAACCGACGCTCGCCGACTACAGGTTGCCGTATTGCAATTTTAAAAAGGGCGAATGCCCGCAACTATAAAGAAGAGAAGAGCGCTCTTCATCCTAAGTAGTCTTTTGAAAACGGTCAAATTTAAACATGTTTTGGCCGTCACATTAGATAAATTGGGCGATGCAATTCGGATGATCGACACAACCTTAACGGCCAAGAGGGGCGGAAATCCCTGAGCTTTTGGCTTGCTACCGCGCCTTGTCGGCCAAAGTGTCTTCATGTGAGGCTGGATTTGCAAAATTTTACATTTGCCCCACTGTCCGAAAAAGACTTGGACACCTTATTGGATTTTCCGTGCAGTGCTCCAAAATCTGTCCGAGTGATAATGAGATTCACCTGCCCCAACAATTAAGTTTTCACGGCTAATTGTCAGTCCAATGAATGTTCATCTTTGCTGAGAGCTTCCGGTCGAGATGCGTATATCCGCCGTCGACGAAAAGCAATTGACCCGTCGTATGACTTGACCTCGGTGATGCAAGGAAGACCACGGCGTCGGCAATTTCTTCGGCATTTGTGAAACGTTTTCCAAGCGGAACGAGGTCACCAATTTCTTTCTTTGCAGCTTCTGGATTGGATTGAGATTCAATCCATTTCGCATAACTTGCTGTCCAGCATTCCGCAGGCAGGACTGTGTTGACGTTCACATTCCAGTCGGCCAATTCGACTGCCCACTCACGAGTTAAAGCATTGACCGCACCTTTTGCTGCGGCGTATCCGGTTGTTCCCCCCTGCCCTGTTACTGAAACTTTGGAGCTGACGTTCACGATCGAGCCTTCATTTTTCTTTAGCTCGTTGGAAGCGAATTTGGTGACGGAAAAAACTTGGACCAAATTCTTTTGAAGCGATTCCAAAAATGTTGCTTCTGAACAACAAAATCCGGTACTATCGTTGAAGCCAGCGTTGTTGATCAAAATGTCGATTTTGCCAAACTGTTCAACGGTTCGGTCGACGATTTGTTGACAATTTGACTCGTCCGACAAGTCTCCAATGATGAACGAGACGTTATCCCGAATTGCATCGCCGAACATTTCAACAAGGTCAACGACCAAATTCTCGCTTGCTGTCGAATCGAGATCTGCAAAAACGACTTTTGCATTCTCCGCGACAAGGCAATTGACAATGGCTCGACCGATTCCTTTTGCGCCGCCGGTTACGATCGCAACTTTTTCGTTAAGTTTCAGGTCCAAGGTTGTGCTCCGATACGATTCGAGAAGTTTTGTTATACTGGTGACGCCGTTAATTTAATTCTCTGGACAAACGATGATCCGAATCACTTGTTTTTGCCTTATTGTTTTTTGCAGTATCGCCACCATTGGAAATGCTTTCGCAACCTTCGTCAACGAACCTGCGTCAGATGATGAGCGTCACGGTCAATCGCAACAGTTTAATACGAACAATGTGGTTTTCGGTAGCG
>Ga0115566_10002895_pt1 | contig 14059 bp, 11 predicted proteins | sample COGITO_mtgs_1204_3_FD_87173 | JGI IMG/M metagenome (GOLD analysis project Ga0115566, IMG submission 87173) | Pelagic marine microbial communities from North Sea - COGITO_mtgs_120405 | ecosystem: Environmental > Aquatic > Marine > Epipelagic | place: Germany:Helgoland, sampling site Kabeltonne...
AAACGGGAGAGCACTATGCCGAGTATGGCCACTGCCGCCATCTGACGTCTGATCTCCGCGCCAATGAAGTCGCGACCGAACACCGCCTTGTCCATTTATCGGATGCGCCCCAAGGCGATGATTCCCATACTTCAGGAATGGCCTGTGTTCAGTCTGGCGAAGGTGCTTTCGGTACCGGGTGAAGGCTGATAGCAGCCAAGATCTCGGCCGGGACATTTGTCGTAATCGACTTCGTGCCCATTCTCTGAAAGCGTTGCGCCGTCTTCCCGTTATCGACAGTCCAGACATGATGCTCGATCCCCTTAGCTGCCAAACGGCTGATGAAACCGGCATCCGCTAGGTTCTTGCCGGAACTGAGCCCGTCGGCCTTGATCTCAGATAGCGTTTCAAGAACCGCATCATATGCCGGGCTAACTTCTCCTGCCTTGTCGGTTTTGAACCCCACCAGCCAACTCGTCTCGTAGTGTGGCACTACCGCCTTCAGCGCCTTGAGCACAGTCTGCTGGAAAGAGATCACCAAGATTTGCTCATCGCCCAGCCCAGATTTCTCAAACTCCGCCAGCAGGCCCGGAATGATTTCAGGGCCACACTTGATTTCTATGTAGATTTTCTTTCCTGGCGGTATCATCGAGAGCACCTCGGCCAGCGTCGGAATGCGAGTGCCCGTGAATTTCGGGCCTCGCCAGGCGCCAGCATCCAGCTCGCGCAGTTCGCTTAACGTTGAATCTGCAACGACCAGAGCCTTGTCAGTGGTCCTCTTTGTCGTGGCGTCGTGGATGCAGACAACCTGCCCATCTTTGGTCAGATGAAAATCGCCTTCAATCGCATCCGCGCCCTGTTTCCAGGCGAGCTCAAATGCAGGCAATGTGTTCTCGGGTGCCTGCTTTGATGCCCCGCGATGGGCAACGACCCAAGCCCTCTCTGTCGGATCAATCTTCATCGTATTCCCCCCAAGAGCTGTTCCTGACAATATTACCGTGATTAGCACCAACAAGAGGGTTCTTGCCGAAACCGACAGCCTCATGTGAAAATTAAAACAGCGCATCCGCAGGCGAGAGCCTGCATCCGGGGTGCCCCTTCCTTGCCGAAAGCGATTTGGCCGCCGAGGCTGGCGCCGTTGACATAGGATCTCAGCAGCGCGATTAGGGCCGACATCATATCGCTCGCACGGTAGGCTCATGATTGTGTCTCAGGTAGTTTAGATGGCGGAACCAGGGGAGGGCGTTGTCGACGCAGGTGTGAACGTCAGCCGGACTCACGCACCTCTGCCAGCCAAATCAGAGTAATTACTGCGATAGCATATCGGGAGCAAACTGCCATACAAGGCTGAACCTTGCAAAAGCAGTTGAACCAGGAATGGCGACTCTATGCCAGAACTGGGAGCGCTGGCAGCCACCGGCATCTTCTCTTGTCTCCACCGAATATGGGAGCAGCGGGTAGGGGACGTGCCCGCTGAACACGCGCCCCACGCGAAAGGTGCCACCAGCTTGACTTCGGGCGATTAGGCAGCACCCTACCGCCGCTCACCGCATCAATTCCATCCCCCCTTGGTGGCGACGTCCGAGTTCAACGACAATCATGACTCGACTCCCCCTTGCTTGAGGAAAAAAAAACATGTCTGATCTAGCCCTATTGCAGCCGATCGTAATCGGCCCTTACACCCTGAACAACCGCTTGGCGCTGGCACCAATGACCCGCGCCCGTTCAGGTGCCGACCGCATTCCCACTGCCTTAATGGCCGAGTATTACCGGCAGCGGGCATCCGCAGGCTTAGTGATTTCCGAAGCCACCGTGGTGTCGGAGCAGGGGATTGGCTGGAGTGAATCGCCGGGCATCTATACCGATGCGATGACCGAGGGCTGGAAGGCCACGACCCAGGCCGTGCACGATGCCGGCGGACGCATTTTTCTGCAGCTCTGGCACTGCGGGCGGACCTCACATTCAGATTTCCACAACGGCGAACTGCCGGTATCCGCTTCGGCAGTAATACTCAACGGCGACCAGATCCACACGCCGCTGGGCAAAAAGGATTACGAGGTGCCCCGCGCCCTGGAAACCAATGAACTGCCGGGCATTGTCGAAGACTACCGCCGGGCCACCGAACGCGCTCTGGAGGCTGGTTTTGACGGGGTTGAAGTCCATGCGGCTAACGGCTACCTGTTGAACCAGTTTCTGGACGGCCGGAGCAATCAGCGCACGGATAAATACGGGGGCTCGGTCGAAAACCGGTTCCGTCTACTGCGCGAAGTGGTACGTGCGGTCACGTCGGTGATGCCCGCCAACCAAGTGTCGGTCCGCCTCTCTCCCAACGGCGTGTTCAACGACATGGGCTGGCCTGAATGCCGGGAACAGTTTCTCTATGCCGCGCGAGAACTAGATGCCTTCGGCCTGGCGTTTCTGCATCTCATGGACGGGCTGGCATTCGGATTCCACGAGCAGTGCGAGCCCATGACCCTGGCAGATTTTCGCGAGGTGTATACCGGTCCCTTAATGGGAAACTGCGGCTACGACAAAGAGCACACCGAGGCAGCGATCGCTTCCGGCGCCGCGGATATGATTGCGATTGGTCGCCCCTACCTCAGCAATCCCGACCTAGTGGACCGCTGGGCCAACGGCTGGCCGGAAGCCCCCCTGCCAGACATGGCCGCCTGGTACACCCCCGCAGGCGCCGAGGGCTATACGGATCATCCGGCCTATCAGCCCGTGGAATAAGGAGCGTGTCTCGCAGGAGCGGCAGTCCTGCCCTTACGTTCCTTGAGAGCTACTTCATCCTTTTCTAAGGTGGATGCCCATCCCCCATTGGCCCGGGCCACAATGCCTGGCAGTGACAAATCGCAAAGTAGGCGATTCTCCCTCGAACGCCGCCATCACCCGCCGAGCTACGAGGTTAAGTGCATCCGTCACCACGAGCGCGTCGGTTTCTTTCGGCCCGTGATACGCAAGGCTGTTGCTGCTTTTCTGGGTTGCGGCTACCTGCGGGGAGGCTTCGCGCGGGTGCCAATAAAGCTGTACGCTCGTCACCGCGGCCAATGTCAGAGGGCAATATGGCGGTTTCCGTCCCGCACCTACAGTTCGTCTTCACCATACCGAAACGGTGCCGTGCCTACTTTCGCTACGCCCGGGATCTACTCAAGCATCTCCCTGCTCTCGCTTGGGAGACAGTGCGCGACGTCTACCGTGCCGCCCTTGATCGCGACGACGTTGTGCCGGGCATCGTCGGCGCCCCTCAGACGTTTGGCGATCTGATCAACCGGCAGCCGCACGTCCACGCGCTCACCACTGAGGGAGCCTTTGCCAAGTACGGCCCCTCCCTGCCAATGCCCGATGATCTTACCGCCGAGCCGTTTCTTAAGCTCTGGGAGCAAAAATTTGTTGCGCTTTCCCGGGCAGAGGCCCGTGTTGCTGAAAAGGAGTCGAACACATGCGAAAATAGAAACACTCTAGCTTAATTATCGACAGCCGACCGCAGAGGACGGCCTTGCCCACCAGAGGGAGCGAACGCGAACGTCAACGCGTCTACCTATCAGCCTGTGATCAGGCTGCCATTCAAAGGTTGCTCCAGTATATGCTGCGATGCCGGTTCAGCCTGAAGCGCATGATTCAGACCCCGCCGAATGGCAATGTCGCCCATTGAGAAGCGCGCGAGGAGTGTGTCGCCTTCCGACCCGTGATCATACTCAGTTCCGCCGTGGCGTGTCACATAACTTCGAGATTTTTGAGCCGCCGGACTTTATTGCCGAGGCCACGCAACATATTCCAGAGCACGGTGCGCAGACGGCAGGATACTATGGCTGGTATTGGAACAAGGCTCGCGGCAGGCATGCCAAGGCTGCAGAAGCGACAAAGGCACAGCAGTCCGTGGGTATCGAGCCCCCCACCACCGCTGAGAGCGATACTCCCTATCGCAAATTATGCCGTATGCGCTGGTCGGGGGCCCGAAATGTGGCCGTACCATAGCCATGCTATCGGTCATAGAGCAAGAGGACCAGACCGATGGTATTGAGCGATTGCCGCCGCCTACGGTCGCTCCCGTCGCTACGGGCGGGCTCTCGCTGCGCTCGGGGCTCAAACACTGTCAACTTTGGAACGGCTATCCAGCGAGGGCCCCGCCCAAGCCAGCCGCCACTGGTGAATTTGAGCTGAAAGTCGGGTATATGGAATTGCCCCCGACTGTCTCCGCTTTGCTCTAGCTCGACGAGTTTCTCTTGGGATTCTGAAAGTACCCGTGAGGAAGACGCTACCTCGATACTCGATTCGGCGTATCCCGTTCGCTCAACGCTTGTCAGTGGCCAATATCGGTGGACACCCTCCCTTCCGCCTTGCATCGTTTCCGCCCCGTTTCCCTGGACGGCGCCCCCTGTCAGGCCGTCCTTGTAAAAGTGTTAAAAGAAATTTCCCATCAGCTACCGAAATTGAATTTAAAATTTTGCAAATTGGGACAGCCGTGCTATAGCTAACACCGCGCGCATGTGCCATTCACTATTTAAGGAGCTACGTCCATGGATTCCACCCTCTGTCGCCCGTTGCGAAGCCGCTTTCTCCAATCCCTCGCCTGGATCGCCCTGCTCTCCATGGCGGCGGTGCCGTTGCTTACTGCGGCACCCCGTGCAAACCCGGTCTCCCAGCTTGCGGCGGATGCCAACCGGGCCTTCGGACTTACGCACAGTGCGGTGATGCGGCTTTCCGTCGGGGCCAAGCCCGGCGAAGAATTCAGCGTGACCGTCCCGCTCAATGGCGGTACTGCCGTGGTTGACCTCATCCCCCAGCCGATCCGGTCCGAGCAATTCCAGCTCCTAGCCCAGAATGCAGCCGGCGAATTGACCCCCATCGAACCCGGCCCTATTACCACCTACCGAGGGATAGTGCGCGGCCGGTCGGGCGCCTCGGCGGCGGCCTCTCTCCTCAGCGACGGGATTCACCTGCGTGTGGTGGACGGAGAGCATGAAACTTGGATGGAACCACTGGCTGGACGTGTGCCCGGCGCGGCACGGGGCCACCATGTGGTGTACAACGGCGCCCATGTGGTGCCCGATGGGAGGGGCTGCCTCGCACTGGCCGCGGCTGAAATCGCCGGGGCCGCTGCCGGAGGGCAGAGTGGTGACGGCGAACCGTCCCCCGTTGCCGCCGGCGCCCTGAAAATCGCCGAACTTGCCTGCGATGCGGATGTCGAATACTTTCTCGACTACGGCTCGGTGAGCGAAGCCCAAGCGAGGATTGAAAGCGTGATCAACTCCGTGAACATCCAGTACGAGCGGGATGTCGGAATCAGCCACCTGATCACGACCATCCTGGTCCGGACCTCCGAGTCCGATCCCTACTCTTCCACCGATGCGGAAACCCTGCTGAACCAGTTCCGCAACCACTGGAGTGCCAACCACGGCAATATCAGCCGCGATGTGGCACAACTTTTCACCGGCAAGGAAATTGATTCTAGCACCATCGGTATCGCGTGGCTGAATGCCGTCTGCACGTCCTACGGCTACGGAATGGTGCAGTCGGATTTTAACAACAACTTCAGCTGCGCGACTGACTTGTCCGCGCACGAACTCGGACACAACTGGGGGGCTGGCCATTGCAGCTGCACGTCCTACACCATGAACCCCTCCATCACCTGCGCGAATGCCTTTAACCCGGTGGGCACGATTCCGGACATCATTGCTTTCCGGGACAGCCGGACCTGCCTGGACGACGCCGCGGTTGATCCGCCGGTCGCACCCAGCGGTCTGACCGCAGTCACCGCCTCTTTTGCACAGATCAATCTCGCGTGGGTCGATCAGGCAAATAACGAAGCCGGTTTTGACGTGGAACGTTCAACCGCCCAGTCGCCCTGGACCTTGGCCGCCTCCCTAGGAGCAGGCGCGACCAGCTATTCCGACATCGGCCTTGCCGCCGGCACCCTCTATGAGTACCGCGTCAGTGCCTTCAACAGCGCGGGAAGCTCCGGCTACGCAACGGTCTCGGCGACCACCGAGGATGCACCGGACTTCATTGACCAGTGTGCGGTCGGTGAGTTCTTCGGTTCGGGCAGTATCTCCGGATCGTACCTGGACAGCTGTGCTGATGACGCCATGGTCGAAGCCATAACGGAAGTGGTTTCCAACGGCAAACCCAGCCGCCGCCACAGCACGCTGGAGCACATTTGGGAATTTAACGTTCAGGCCGGGTCAGCCGTTACCGTGCTGGCCCATGCCTATGGAGGATCTGCCTCAGATAATTTTATCTTCGAAGCCTCGACAGATAGCGGAATCACCTACAGCAGTCTGTTCACCGCACCGGCAGCCGATGACGGGCAGCTTCTTTCCGCCCAGCTTCCGCCCACCGCGTCCGGATCGGTACTGATCCGGGTCATTGACAGCGACGGCAGCGCTGGAGAACTCGGGCTCGACACGGTTGAAGTTGATCTGCTGCTCATCCGGACCTACCTGGCCGCAGGAGCTCCCCCGGCGGCACCAAGCGGCCTGATCGCAGACCCGGTCTCGGCCGGCCAAGTGACCCTGACTTGGGCCGATGAGTCCGACAATGAATTCGGCTTTGAGATTGAGCGCAGCGTGAACGGCGGAACGACCTGGGAGTTGCTAGACATAGCTGGTCCGGATTCCTCGAGCTACGACGATTTCGATGTGGCCGCACTCACGACCTACACCTACCGGATTTGGGCCTACAACAGCGCCGGCGATTCTGCCTTTGACGGTCCGGTCTCCGCGACCACACCGGACGGCCCTGCGGGCATCAGCCTAGACAGCGCGGTGGGGTACAAAGTCAAAGGGGTGCACTACGCAGACCTTACTTGGTCGGGCGCCCAGGGCGAAACGGTGCTAATCGTTCGCGACGGCGATGACCCGGCTGAAATCTCCGTACTCAACACCGGCGCCCATACCGACAACATCGGCAATAAGGGGGCGGGCAGTTATACCTACCGGGTGTGCGAGCCGGATGCGAGCGGATGCTCCACAGTACTCCCCGTTGCGTTCTGATCCCGAATCCAGGGTTTTCGCTTCGCCTCATTATCTGGGATCCCGTACCGAGTATCCCTCCGCGACTGCTTCGGCCTGGCATACATGGTGCAGGCCAAACTTTCCTTCAACACAGCCCAGACCAAACCTCAGCGCGCAGGCGCCCGGTTTGTTAAGGGTTTCTCGTGGCGTTTTTTTTAAGTAGAGTCCTGCCCTCTTTGAGTTGCTTCTTGGACGCCTTCTTTTTCGGATTCTTCAACCAGCTTGAGTCGGTCGTCGCCTTGGAGCTTGGACCGTAACTGGCGGATTCCCAGTCACCGGTTTTAACTTTGGTCCGCTTAGACGTCATAAGAGGGACCGTGTGATCGCTCAGCCCAACACCGAATGTGGTCCCCGGGAAGCCTGGTACTCGGAGCTGAGCCGGTAGATGGTAGCCTCCGTGAGCTCCACCTGTTAACTCAGTCCCATAGATCGCGGGTTTGGACCAGTCTATTTGGTCAGATGTACGCCTCCGTCTTTGATCCGGGCCCCAGTTGTGACTCCGTAGTGCGGGATCCGACCCAGAAACCAGCGGTTGATGCCCTGGGAAAAATCTTCGTTTTCCAACAGTTCAGTCAGTTCGGTGGTGTTCAGGCTTATGGGGGCAAGCAGGGTGAAAAAGATCCGTTTCATAAGTGCTCTCTCAATATTTTGGGGGTAGGCAGGGTTAAAACACGGGCGGAATCATATCCATTGACACGGGAGGGGGAGGTTTTGCCCTCGCTGGGCATTTTTACCACCCAGCGTTCGTCCAGGCCTCCGCCGGAGGGTCAGAACTATGGCGGGCACAGCAAAGGACAAAGGAGCAAAAGGAAAATGGGAAGATTTTCGGGTCCACAACGAGCGCAGAGATCGCAGAGATTTTTATTGGGGGGCTTGCGCCCTGTGCGAACTTCGGTGTCTAGGTCAGGCGGCTGCAGTGGTTTCTAGGCTGGGGGGATTTTTATCCGCAAGGAGGAGTTGGGGGATACAAGGTTCGGTGTGTGGGAGCGCGCCTGTGGCGCGATAAGTGTGGGACTTGTCCGCTTAATTTTAATCGAGTTTGCCAAAAATAATTGAACTTGCCGGCTGGTTCGCTTTTTTCCTTTGGTGAACCCGGCGATTCATAGCCACTACTTAGGGAAAGTTTGGGGAGTTTATTGCAAGAAGGTACTGCTTTCTCGTAGTCATCGAATGATAACCTCAAATACCTTTCGCGTCTCGGCTATTTTTTACTCTCAAAGTTAACTTCCTCCCTTTTGCCACTGAACGAATGCCCCGCATATCTTCCTTCTATCGAGCCGGACGAGCCGGAAGTCTTGAAGTGCCACTTGGGATAGTCGGTTCTATCACTGAAATATTCAGGATCAAAAAAGAATGCGGCACTTTCTTCTTTCTTGCCCGGTGAATAGCGGACTGTGCCATCGATCTTGATGGTGAGCTTCCCATCCCATTCTCGAATGGTTGTTGCCCGGAATGTCACGACCTTGTTGTCTTTAATGGTGCCACCGAGAGATCATGTGTAAGCGCCCAAATCTTAAGGAGCGGCGCAGTCAGCCACTTTCACCTGCTGAGCTAAGGAGTACTGGCAAAGTATTGAGCATGCAATTGTGAGCGGGATTTTATCATCTTCGTTCCTTTTCGTGGTCGCGAACGGTCAGTTCAACCTGCGGCGATACGTCATGCTGGAGCGCCTGGTTGGGGCTGCGGTATGCGGGGACGGTCGAGGTGAGCTGCGGAGTCCGCAAGGTCACAACTGGCTTAGAGATGATCGGCTTCGAATGGTTCTTGTTTTCAGGGGGATTGAATAGATTGGCTACTGCTGCTGTATTGCTAGTGATGAGGTGCCGAATGGCAATGCGCCTGGTTGCGGTGATTCCCGATGTCGAGGTGAGATATGGTTTGGCGTAACATCAATCCGGGGGCAAGTTAGGGCCGCGCCCGGGGCCGCGAAATTTACGATAACGGGAAATTGACTTTATGTATCGAATCATTACAGCCGCAGTTCTTTTTCTGGCGGCCTTTACCGTCACGGCCGCCGACACCCCCAACGTCATCGTTGTTCTTGCCGATGACCTGGGCATTGGCGACATCTCGCCGACCAATACCGAGTGCAAGATCAAGACGCCGCATCTGCAGAAGATGGCGGACGAGGGAATCACCTTTCTCGATGCTCATTCGTCGAGCTCAGTATGCACGCCAACGCGCTATGGCTTGCTGACCGGCCGCTACAACTGGCGCTCGCGGCTGGCACGCGGTGTCCTGAGCGGACGCAGCGATCACCTGATTCCCGCCGACCGTGCCACTGTCGCGCACATGCTGAAGGGCGCTGGCTATCACACACAGATGATCGGCAAATGGCACCTGGGCTGGGACTGGGCCAAGGTAGGCGGCGAGATCGACTTCACGAAGGATGTGAAGAACGGTCCAAACATCAACGGGTTCGACGGCTACTACGGGCACTGCGGCTCGCTCGACATGCCGCCGTATGTCTGGGTTGACACGGGCAAGGTCACGGCACAGCCAGATCGTGAAGAAGGGGTGTCGAAGAGGGAAGATCCCTATGGCTGGTACCGTAAGGGGCCGATCGGCGCCGATTTCCACATCGAGGAGGTTCTGCCGCATCTTTTTGACAAGTCGATTGCCTATATCAAGGAACGCGCAGCGGAGGCCAAGACGGGCAAGCCGTTTTTTCTCTACCTGCCATTGCCGGCTCCGCATACGCCGATCGTCCCCCTACCACCATTTAAGGGGGCCAGCGGCATCAATCCCTATGCCGACTTTGTGATGCAGACGGACCACCACATGGGCCAGCTGTTGGCCGCGCTGAAGGAAGCGGGCGTTGACGACAACACACTGGTGATTTTTACCAGCGACAACGGGTGTTCTCCAGAGGGGAAATTCGCTATACTCAAGGAGAAGGGGCACGATCCGAGCGCCGGCTATCGTGGGCATAAGGCAGACATCTACGAAGGCGGCCATCGTGTGCCCTTCGTCGTGCGCTGGCCGCAGGGAATTAAGGCCGGCCAGAAGACGTCAGCGTTGGCTTGTCTCACCGACATCTATAGCACGCTCGAAGACATCGCGGACCAGCCACGCAAGCCAAGCGGCGGCGAAGACGGCTTTAGTCTCTTACCTGTTTTCAAGGGAGCTGCAACATCCGGCCGCGAGACCTTGATCAGCCACTCCATCAGTGGTTGCTTCTCGATTCGCCATGGCCAGTGGAAGTTGTGTTTGTCCGCCGGCAGCGGTGGCTGGAGCGCACCGGGCGAGAAAGACGCTAAGGCAAAGGGGCTACCGCCGCTGCAGCTCTTTGATTTGGGCACCGAAAAGAGCGAAAGGACCAACCTCGCCGCAACCAATCCTGAGCGCGTAAGCGAGATGGTCCGACTGCTCGACAAGGAGGTCAAGAACGGCCGCTGCACACCGGGCGACACCGTCAAGAACGACCGCGACGTGACCTTTCTGCCCAAGGGCGTGTCGCTGCCGTAGGTGTAAGCAGCTCCGGGGCCGGACCAGCCTTGATCACGCTTTCGCCCTGGTTCCTTGATTACACCTCCCGATCCGCGCAATGCCGACGCATTGGGGAAAAAGAAATTTCCCACAAGGCAGTGAATTCCTCTACTAGGAGATTGTTATGAAATCACTTTTGGCTATCGCTCTCTGCATGGTGCAGCTGACTCTGCTGGCGGCAGAGTCGCCGCCGCGCAACTTCGTCTTCATACTCGCCGATGATCTCGGCATCAACGACATGGGCGTCGAAGGCAGTACCTTCCATGAGACACCGCATATTGACCGGCTAGCCAAGAATGCCGCTCGTTTCAGCAATGGCTACTCCACCTGTCAGGTCTGCAGTCCTTCGCGCGCCAGCATCATGCTCGGCACCTACCCGGCGCGCAACGGCATTACCGATTGGATTGGCGCCGCCACCGGCGAGCGTTGGAAGCGCAATGATCGTGTATTGCCTGCGGCCAACGGCACCAGGCTTCCGGCCGAAGCCATCACCATGGCTGAAGCGCTGAAAGTCGGTGGTTACAGGACCTTCTTTGCCGGCAAATGGCATTTGGGCGGCAAAGGTTCCTTTCCCGAGGACAATGGTTTCGATGTCAATATCGGCGGTCATCATCGCGGGTCCCCACCAGGTGGCTATTTTTCGCCTTACAATAATCCCAAAATGAAGGATGGCCCCGTCGGCGAATGCCTGCCGATACGCCTGGCCGAGGAAACGGCGTCCTTCCTCGAAAACAACGGCGACACACCATTCTTTGCCATGCTCTCTTTCTACTCTGTACATGGTCCCATTCAGACCAAGAAAAAATTGTGGGAGAAGTACTGTGCCAAGGCTAAGGCGGCCGGGCTCACTCCCGATCGCTTCAAATTTGATCGCACCAAAGCGGTTCGTCAGGTGCAGGACAACCCCGTCTACGCCGGCATGATGGAATCCATGGACGATGCCGTCGGCATCGTCTTGAACAAGCTGAAGGAACTTGGGCTCGACAAGAATACCGTGATCATCTTCACCTCCGATAACGGCGGTGTTTCCTCGGGCGATGCCTTTGCGACATCCTGTCGGCCGCTGCGCGGGGGCAAGGGACGTCAGTGGGAAGGCGGTATTCGCCAGCCGTATTACATATCCGTTCCCGGTCTCGCTGATGACGGATGCTTCATTGCAACGCCAGTGACCGGCACCGACTTCTACCCCACCATTCTCGACCTAGCGGGATTGCCCTTGCGTCCCGAAGAGCATGTCGATGGCGTCAGCCTACTACCGTTGCTTCAGGGCAAAGCAATCAAGGAGCGCGATCTGTTTTGGCATTATCCGCATTATGGCAATCAGGGGGGCGAGCCCTCCGCCATCATTCGTTCCGGTGACTGGAAGCTGATTCACTACTTCGAAGACCGCCACAACGAGCTCTATCAGATAAGCGACGACCTCTCGGAGCAGCGGGATCTAAGTGCGCAAAAGCCAGAAGTGACGGCAACCCTTGCCACCAAGCTACAGGCCTGGCTCAAGCAAACAGGGGCGCTCATTCCTCAACAGGATGCCCGCTTCAATGCAGTTAAAAAGAAAACTCAGTTGGAAGCCGCCCGCGGTAGCCAGCTTCAGGGCCTGGAGAAAACCCATGAGCGCTACCTCGCCCCCGACTATCAATCCCCCAGCCGCGGCAACGGCTTCATTTCCGGCCGGGACTGATCGAATGCGCAGCCTTGATGACGCTTTGCTCCAGCTCCAGTAGGGCTGGCTCTGTGTTGCCTGCGCTATTCGGCGTTGTCTGAAACGTGCACGAATTCGCCGTATCGGCCAACGACGTATATTGCTGAATGAGGGTTGTCGTACTCGCCATCAGAACGATAGGAAAGCTTGTGAGAATGAAAAGGAATGGGCCCAGTAATCTGCATTTGGACACGCCATCTTTCCCCGTCTGGCCAGAGCGTGTACGAGAATTCTGGATGGCAGCCCGCACCCGTTTGGATAATCACCTCGCCTCGCTCCGACACGATGGCTTGCAGGTTGACCGGAAAATGCCCGCGGCTTTCCCGGTATTCACGAATTGCGGCGACCAAGACTTCGCCATTCTCTGCAATTGCCGGAAATGCCTGCCTTCTGGCGGTGCCGATCGCAGCCAAGCGAACGACCAGAACAAGAATCGCGAAGAGAACGCATGGCCCAATTGGCAGTCCCTTTTCTGCCGGCTGATCTCATAATAAGGCTTGCGACAACCACTGCTACGGCCAGCAAAAAGCTAAAGCCAAGTACCAGGTCAACCGCAAGTCCCGCAAAGGAAAAGGTGAAATCCCCAGACCAGATGTATTGCCAATTACAGAGCTGGCCAGCTAATGGGAGGACGAGCGACAGAGTGACGGCGGCTGCGTAGAATTGCGCAACTCGAAAACCAGTGTTGGTGGGATAAAGAGCCGTCCTTCGCAGTGGAATCTGCTATTCATTGCCTACGCCCTTATCCCGATTATGCTGTGTCCATCAGCCTTCATCAGTGGTTGGCATCGAAATCGGGAGCGCTATCGAGAGGCGCAGCCCAGCCCTATTTCAGCGCCGCAAAAGAATTTGGCAGACCGCCGCAGGCAGAGCCAGGCCTACTGGAGCTGGAGCGAAGCGTCAAAAAAGGCAGGCAGAAAAATGAAAGGCAGGCCATCCCATATGGATAGAGCCGAACCAACTGGATTCGGAGCGCAGCGTCAAACATCCTACTACGGCACCCCACAGTTTAATTTTTCTGCCTCATAATCTTTCTGCCCCTTGTGGTCAGTAATTGATTATTGGCGGTTCTCAGCGGCCCCCTGGCGATCGCGCCAGTTCTCCGGATTGCGGGCCGCGTGTAGGACCCCCAGGATGAGCACTTCGTCATCACGTGGGTCGTAGAGTATGAAATAGGGGAAACGATTTATGTTGCACCGGCGGGCCCGAGACGAGATACGGGGCTAGGCTGTTGGGAATTGGTCGATCCGCCGAGCGCCCCGCTTAACTTCCTCAGCGAATTCGTGACCGAGGCCCTCTCGCTGCTCGTTGTAGTAGACGATGGCCTCTGCGAACTCTTCCTCGGCAACCGCCAGAAAGCGAATCATCAGCTGATTTCCAACCGCGCGTAGACATCCTCAGCCGTCGATGCCTGGATCTCACCGCGTTCGTAGGCATCAATTCGTGCTTCCGCCTCGGTGGCCCAAGCAGCTGCCAGAGCGGGGTCTCGCGGGCTCTCGAAACTTGCAAAAAGGCGATCGATAAGCTGAGCCCGATCCGCTGGTCGCAACGAAAGCGCTCGATCAAGTACAGCTTCTGCTTCTGTAGTCATAGGTTATGCTCCTGATAGTCACGCACCTAATAGAAAATTTAGTCTCCAGCCGAGCGATTGCAAGGTGCACCTGTGGCCATCAGGGCTCGGTGGTTCGACAGCGCGGCGGTCTCTCTTTTTGCCTCCTCGCCAGAATTCATGGGTTGGCTTGAGGCTGATTACCCTCGAAATGTTGTGGCAGCGAAATGTGTCGCCTTGATTCTTTAGCTGCTGAGGGGGCTGGGGAACCTCCCCAGGCTCAAATAATGGTTCAATTCATTGCTCAGGAAACCAGCATCCTTC
>Ga0115566_10002898_pt1 | contig 14054 bp, 9 predicted proteins | sample COGITO_mtgs_1204_3_FD_87173 | JGI IMG/M metagenome (GOLD analysis project Ga0115566, IMG submission 87173) | Pelagic marine microbial communities from North Sea - COGITO_mtgs_120405 | ecosystem: Environmental > Aquatic > Marine > Epipelagic | place: Germany:Helgoland, sampling site Kabeltonne...
ACACTCTTTGGAGATTTCTTTATGGTGGATGAAAGAGGCTACTTCGATCGGAATTATGTTGGGGTGAACGCCCACGAATTAGCGCATCAATGGTTTGGGGATCTGGTTACCGCTCGTTCTGCAAAACATCATTGGCTGCAGGAAAGCTTCGCTACTTATTACAATATGCTTTATGAGCGTGAAGCCTTCGGACAAGATCATTATGAATGGGGATTGAGAAATGCAACTAAATCTGCTTTAAACGCGAGTAAGAAGGATTTGAAACCCATAGCAAACAGCACTGCAGGAAGCACACGTCATTATCCAAAAGGCGCACATGTATTGCATATGCTGAAATATGTGGTTGGTAAAGAAGAGTACAACCGTTCGGTGAAGCGATACCTCAATCGCCACAAATTTGAAAATGTAGATTCCGAGGATTTGCTAATCGCTTTTCACGATGAGCTTGGACTTTCCTTAAACTGGTTTTGGAAACAGTGGGTATATCAAGGTGGAGAGCCAAAGTTCGATGTCAACTTCAAGTCTTACACTCAAAACAACCGCAGCCTAGCGGAATTCACAGTTGAGCAAGTGCATCAAACTTCTGAAGTAAATGGGATTATTAAAATGCCGGTAGTTTTTGAAATTGCCTTAGATAACGGAGAGAAAATCACCGAAACACGCTGGGTTCAAGATAAGTTTCATCGCTTCGAATTTGAAATCCCTTCTGATCGCGTGGTATCCTATGCTTTGTTCGACAAGGGTTCGAATATTCTCAAGTCGTTTGAATTCGAGAAGGAAACAGAAATGCTCATTGAGCAATTCAAAAGAGCAGATCATATGATAGATCGTTACGATGCTTTGTTGGGAATGAGAGCTATTGAAGCAGATGAAAAGCGGAGCTTGCTGCAAGAGCAATTCAAAAAAGAGCGTTTTCACGGAATTAAGTCGGAAATACTAAGCCAACTAAAAGCTGATTCGAAGTCTCAAGGGCTTTTTAAAATGGCGCTGTCGGATAAAGATGCACGAGTTAGAAGAACGGCTATCAGTGTTCGAGAAAACTTAGAAGAAGAGCTGAGAGCTGATGCTGAAAAAATGCTCAAGGATTCTTCTTATGTGAATATTGAAAAGGCCCTTGCTGTGCTTTGTGAGCGTTTTCCTGATCGAGTAGATCAGTATCTGGAAATGACCAAAAACGAAACGGGCATAAAAGGAAACAATATCAGAATCAAGTGGCTTGAGATTGCCGTGAGCAGTGGGAAGGACGAATACCTTAAAGAACTACTTGATTACTCATCGAATGCATTTGAGTTTCTAACACGCGTGGCGGCAGTTCAAAGTTTGGAGAAGCTAGATTACTTCGATGAAGCCCTCTTTCACAATCTTGCCAGTGCCATTGGAAGCTCAAACTCGCGTTTAGCTGGTCCATGTGGCAAAGTGCTGAAAAGCTTCAACAAAAAATTGGAGTGGAAGTCTAAAATTCTAGACTGGCACAAAGCTCATGACTATCAGTTTGATTGGCAGAAGGAGAAAGTAGCGAAGATGATTAAGTCTTAAGGACTTCTTTGATGAGTTCTTTGTATTCATCAAACTCTTCCAAATTGCCGTGGTCGCCACCACTCACAGTGCTAAGTGTGATATTATCTGATAACGCCGAAAGGCGGATACTGCTTTCGTATTGAATGAGTTCGTCTTTAGTACCGTGAATAAGGTAAACCGGCACCTTTACGTTTTTGAGGTATTTGTTCGTGGCCAATTTGTACTTCAACAGGAAGCGCACAGGAAGGAATGGATAATGAAAGCGCACCACATCGGTGAAGTTGAAATAGGGAGTAACTAAGAGCAGTGATTTTGCCTCTTGTTCGCTTGCCAATTTTGATGCAATACCGGAGCCTAAGGATTGTCCAAACAAAATGATACTCGAAGGATCATAGCTGGCGGTCATAACTTCGTAAACGAATTGGGCATCCTTATGTAAGCTCAGTTCGCTCATGATTTTCCCATTGCTCTTTCCATAAGATCGGTAGTCGTATACCAGGCAATCCCAGCCAGAGGCTACAATCTGATCAGCTACATAACCCCAAGAGGCAATACTTCCTCTGTGGCCGTGAAAATAGAGCACTAAACCTTTGGATTCTTTTGCTTTGAAGAGCACAGCATTTAGGCGAACGCCTTTTTTTGGCTCGAAATAGAACTCTTCAAACTCGTTTTGAAATTCGAATGCGTAATCGTTTGGAATCTTTTCTGGACGAAATATGAGCTTTTCTTGATTGAGAAAGAGAATGAACAATGTGAGGAATAGCAGTGCAATTACACTTAAACCAACCAAAACCCCTATAATCAGACCGCCCATAAGAAGCTATTTCAATTCAATGCTGAGGATTTCGATTCGGCGTTCTTTGGCTGCTCCAATACTGTAAATCGACTTCGCAGCCTGACTCAGTTGGTCGCTCACCACTGAATCTGATTTTGACTCTCCAAATGCTTTTTCAATAATTTTCAAATCTCCTGCTGTAAGGTATTCATGGAACACACCATTTTGATAATAGTCGATATAGTTCTTGAACGAGGCAATTCGCCTTTTTGTTAGGTTTAAGTTATAGTCTGATCTCGCAAGGGGAGAAGCAAAGCCTTTGATGGTGAGTTCGAGCTTTTTGCCATTCTTCAATTGATGAAGCAAAGCGGCAAGTGCCTTGTCCATGGTTTCTTTTCCAGCCTTTACTTTGCTTTCGAAAAAGTCCTGAATTTGAACTTCTGCGGTGTCTGCACTTGCACCAACAAAAAGAGATCGATATTGCTTTTTGTAGCGGCCTAAGAGGTTGAAATATGAATCGAATGTCTCATCATAACGCAAGTTGGTATTGGTGTCGAGTGTTCGCGGATTAGGCTCATCGTTATGGAAGTACAGGGCAAGAGGGAGGTAAGTTTGAATCTCCTTAAACTCTTCTTCCAACTCTTGTTCGGTCATCACAGTGTCTTCTAAATCTATTTTCACCGTATCCACCAAAGCAATGAGAGGCAGGCTGTCCTTTTTAACCACGGTATCCTGCTTGAGTACATTCACTTTGTAAATGTCGTTGCAACAATGTATTCCCTTCAATGCTTCTCCACCTTCGCGATTAGAAGCGAGGTACATATTTCTACTCTCTGTAGAGCGGGTGAAATAGAGATCATTCCCTGAGGAATTGATTCCCAACCCTGCATTTTGAACTGGTTTAAGGCTGTTTGGAACCCCTTCTGCATAATGAATATCGAATCCTCCAAATCCATTGTGCCAATCCGAAGAGAAATAGATTCTTCCATCTTCTTGATCCCAATACGGACTCAATTCATTTCCAGCAGTATTAATGGCCCGACCCATGTTTCTTGGTCTGGCAAAAGCTTTTCGACCTTTATCGTACTTGGAATACCAAATGTCGTACTGACCTCTTCCTCGCGCTTGGTTCGAGGCAAAAAACAAATGGATTTTCCCTGAGATTTCAATTACGAACGGCTGGGTTTGACTGCTCGCAGGATCATTGATCATTTCTCCTAGTGGCAGGGCTTCTTCATAAGTTTTGCCACTCTTTTTAGCGCGATAAATCTTGCAAATTCCTTCAGGAGAACAGGCGCTTAGAAACAAATCACCATCCGGACCCGCACAAGCATTAGCAATGTGATAACTGGGATCAATGCCTTCTAATTCGAGTTCTTCTATATTGATCCACTTGCCTTTTTCTATGCTCGAAGTGTAAAGACGAGCTAAGCCACCTTTTTCTTTTTTATCGACTTGTAAATCGGTCTTCTTATTGAAATACTGAAGGGAAGAAAAGCTCATCAGGCTGTCGTTAACAACATTGGGGCTGAATTCAGCTAAAGGACTATTTACCTCTCCTTCCAAGGGAAGTGCTTCGTACTTGCCGCTATCGGCTAAATGTTTGATTGCATATTTCGTTGATATGACTTCCTGTTTGGCTTTGCCGTATTCGTAGATCGCTCTTACGCGTGCATTTCCAACATAGTCGCGGAAATTCACCAAAGCCAAATCATACTTTCCTTGGCATTTCTGCATTTCTCCAAGCCAATATTGAGCGACTTCATATTTGCTTTCTTCGTATCGATCAAAGACCTCTTGGAAGGCTTTTTCTGCTTCGGCACAATTATGAACTTTCTTAAGCGATAAGGCATACTGAAACCAAGCCTCCACATTGTTCTGGTCTACTTTGAGTGCTTCCTTATAATACACCGCTGCACCGTAATAGTCACGCTCCTGAGTGGCAGTTTCGGCATACTTAATCCACTGTTGTGGAGTTTGAGCTTGCAGTATTGAAGCCCCAAGCATTGATATGACGATGATTAACTGTCTCACTATAGGAAATCTGGACAGTATTTGTATTTCACTCTTTTCGGAAGTAGGGCAGGGACGATATAGATTACTGCTATTTCTGCACCTCCTCGGTAATTACTTGCGGCTGTAAGTCGAGAGTAATTGATGTCGTAGCTCAATCCAAACTTCCATGGACCATAGTATAAACCTGCGGTGAGGTTGGCGGCGTCACCAATTCTTGATGAACCACCTACGAAGACCGCTCGGTAGTTAAATTTTCTAGGATCTAAGTCGTAGCGCAAAGTGCTACCAATATTAAACTGACGATAAACTCCTTGTTGCATGAAGAGGGCAAATGGTTCCAAGTACCAGTTAGTTTTTAGAGGCCAAACTACTTGGCTGTGAATGGTCAACCTTCTTGGAATTCGCGCCGCATCACCTAGACCAAAAACTTTCTTGGCTCTATTGAGATTTGCTAAGCTTATTCCAAGATTGAATTTGCGAAGTTTTTTGCTTTTAAACCAATAGAGTGCTCCGACCGCAGCATTTATGAGAATTCCTCCGTCTGATGCTCCTTCTGTTTCCATGCTCGGAAGATTTGGGTCAAAGCGATTGCCATTGAATTGATCTCCATAATTCAAATCGGAATAATCAAGCGAGAACTGGTTTATGCCAGCTGCGCCTCCGAGTCTAATTTGATGAACTAAATCTTTGCCGAAATTAAGGGTGTATGAACTAGCTAGTCTGCCTCTTAAGTCCTTCAAACGGGAATCTCCTGCTATATCCTGAAAAAGAACAAGGCCTAATCCAAAGTTTTTAGCTTTTAAAAAGTCGTGCGCATCAGCGGAAAAGCTGGTGGTTCTGAATGGGTTTGATGAAACGGAGGTCCATTGTCTTCTGAAATTCCCAACCAAGCGGTAAGAACCATCAAAATCACCTGTGGTAGCGGGGTTCAGGTTTAAAGGAGAGTCGTAAAACTGGCTAAAATGGATGTCCTGAGCCTGACTTACAGGCATCCAAAAACAGCATATGGTCAACCATGCTATTCTCAACGGATTAAAGTGATATTGCCTTTCAATTCAAATGCCTGCTGGTCTAAGCAAGTTCCTTCAATGTAATAGACATAGACGTCTGGTGCGAGTATTTCGCCTCTGAAAGTTCCATCCCAACCAATGCTTTTGTCTTCGGTCTCAAATACTTTTTCTCCCCAGCGATCATAAATCGCAAAATACATAGTGTCAATCCACCTTCCATATGCGTACAAAACCTCATTGGTTTGATCACCCTGGGGGGTAAAGGCATTAGGAACATAGATCTCAGGGAAGTCGCAGAGCAACTCACGCACGTTCACTTGTACTGAATCGCCGTAAACACAATCCCCATTGACAGGATCGAATACCTTAACTTCATAAGTGGTGCTTTGATCAGGGTTAGCAATAGGTTCAGGAGATTCAGGATCATCCAGGCCTGCTGCTGGACTCCATAAATAGATATAACCACTTCCAGGTTGAGCGCGAAGCTGCGCCACTTCATTTTCCAAAATAGTATCCCTGCTAGTGAAGGCGCGCACTTGGCTCGAATCTAAATTAGATAAGCTCACCACAATGGTGTCGAAACGAATACAACCAATCAAGTTTTCCGTCCGAACAATGTATGGTGTAGTTTGAATTGGTGTTACTAAGGCTATGCTTTCATCAGTAGGGCCAATTATTTCACCAGAAGGATTCCAATCGTAACTCAAAGTATCCCCAGGGATAGTAGTAAAGGCTTCGAGGCTAATGGTATCGTAAATGCAGATATAATCATCGGCACTGGTTTCAACACCCAAATCGCCGGTGGTTAATTGGAAGGTGTCCTCTAATAAGCAGCCTTTTTCACTAAAAACGCGAACATAATAATCTTGAAATGCCTGGTTTGGATAGAGCACCGCGAAGCTGTCGGTTTTTAAAACGTTAATCGTGTCAATAAAGCTGGGGTGCGAAGCAAAATGATAGCGAAATCCAGTACCAAATGCATCAACGGAAACAAGGATACCCGTTAGGCTTGTACACACAGAGGTATCGTTGTCGCTCATGAGTACGACAGAATCGACATCCACTGCTTGAAAAGCGGTATCCACACAAGCGCCTCGATCAATAAACAAGCGATATTGCTCAAAGCTCTGTGTACTTGAAACAGGGTTGGCAATGCTGCTGTCGTTTAGACCATCATCCTTATCCCAGGTGTAGCTATAGTTCGAATTTGGACTGACACCAATCTCAATACCTTGATTATTACAATTCAATAATGTGTCGAGCACAAAGCTCGAATCTTGATCCACTAAGATGCTTGTTTCCAGGGTGTCGTTTTCGTTACAAGCAGCGGTATCAGAAACAATCAACTTGATATTGAAACTCCCTGGGTTTGGGTAGTTCCTAGTTGGATTGTTACTCAAGCTGGTATCTCCATTGCCGAAATCCCAAAAGAAATTCGAGTTCTGTAGTAATCGACTTTGATTGGTGAAGGTAGCTGTGAAGGGTGCGCAAACAACTTGTGGAGCGGTAAATAGCGCTTCAATTACAGAGTCTTCTTGTACAAGTTGGAAGATGCTATCATAACAGGCGGAATTGTCGGCTAAAAGAACGAATTGCGTAGTGCTATCTGGAAAAGCTAAAGGATTGGAGACCCGAGGATTGGACAGATTTCCAGGAGGTTCCCATTGATAAGGGCGTCCAATAGTTGGTGTAGTTCCTATTTGGAAAGTATCACCCGGACAAAAGATAATTGGAGGAAGTGAATAGATGGTATCATCGATGATGACAATAGGCACACTACTCGTATCACCCAAGTTACACGATTGAGTGTCGGTAACAGCAAGAGTCAAGGTATAGTTTCCAGGAAGCGTGTATCGGTAATTGGGGTCTTTTAATGTACTGGTGTCTCCATTTCCAAAATCCCAGAAATATTGAGTGGCTTGCCAATCCTTACTTGCATTGATGATGGGTAGGCTATCACGCAAACAAACCCTTGGGTCAAGAAGAACAATGGAAACCACCGAAGAATCGACAAATACAGTTTGAAAAGCAGTGTCTATACATATGTTGTTTTCTAATAGAAGGGTGTAAGTCGTGGTGTCGTTCGGATTAGCCCTTGGGTTGAGGGTGTTTGGATTACTCAAACCTTGCACTGGCATCCACTCGAAGCTGCGGTAAATGGGTTGAACTGGACCTCCAAGTGTTTGGCTATCTCCATAGCACATATTGATATCTGGAAAGCGAAAAGAGGTGTCAGAAATCACGGTAATCTCTTTAACTAAACTATCCCCTAGGTTGCAGGTTCCGGTGTCTGTTACCACCAATTTCACATCGAACTTTCCTGCTTGTGTGAAGCGGTGTCCTCCTGGATTTTCGGAGCTAGATGTAGTTCCATCACCAAAATCCCAAACGAAATTGGTGCTTCCTTGCTTTAAGCTCGTATTGATGATGTTGGCTGAGTCGCCAATACAAATCACCAAAGGCAGCGTGAAGTCAGAGACCACAATAGGAAGGTTAAAGTCCATTTTAAACACGCCCAAATTGCAATTGGCTGAAGCGTTTACCCTTGAATAAGCATTGGTGGTGGTAGGGAAGGAGTTGCTTCCTCCGCAACCTGCACAAACAGCTTGGTAGATCTTTCCTTTTCGACTAAACCTACTGGTTCCTCCGTCTACGTGCTCACCTGCGGTGCCGCCAAAAAAGCTTCCATACTTCAAAGAAGAAGCATCATCGGCAAGTACGGCTAAGTAGAAGTCGGATCCATCCGTTGTACTTTGGTAAGCATCGTTGGTAACCTGCATGCCTGTTACATCCTTGGTGTTAGGGTTGGTTAGCGTATTGGTGTTTCCTCCCCAGCCGCTTAAGTAAATGGAGTTGCATAAATCCACAAGGAAAGCCGTCGGGGAAATGTTAGGTGCTGCTGCCTGACTAATAGGTGTGGAGGTTCCAAAACGGGTAGACCAAATGATGGTATCGAGCTGCGCTCCTAGTTTGGAGACAAACTGTCCTGAACCAGAGCGCCCGTATTGAGCATTCCGAATGAGCGCACTCCAATTGTCTTCTGTTTGTCCAAAAAGGTATACGTTATTGTCGGCATCTGTCTCTATAAAATAGGCCTGATCGTAGCTTCCTGTTCCAAAGTAAGTTGCCCTCACCAAAGTTTGACCCGAAGAAGAGATTTCTGCAACAAAGCCATCTGAACGCCCACCTTGATTGGTTCTGTAAAGCGCGCTTGCATGAGTGCTTAAGTTGGTTGAAACCATGCCACCGGTGATTAATACATCATTTGTGGTGTTGAAGGAAAGCGAATAGATCGCATCGTCAAAGGCTCCTCCGAAGTATGAGCTCCAAATTACGGCGCTCAATGAGGAATTCATTTTTACGATGATACCATCTTGGTTTCCTTGTGGAGTAGATTGGAATCCATTTCCAACCATTGGGAAGTTCGTTGATGAGGTGGAACTAGCGATGAGTACTTGGTCGTTGGCATCGATATCGATTTCTCCTCTAACTTCATCTGCGTAGTTGTACTTGAGCGCCGTAGATTCATTCAGGCCGTCATTCCCCGATCCACCAAGGTAGCTGGAGCCTATCAAAGATTGACCGGTGCTGCTGAGCTTAGCGACAACGATATCCACTCCATTGGAGTGCAATATGCCCATAGAACGGCCGTTGAAGGCAGATCCACCGGCAAAGCTCCGATCATAAGCACCGGTAGTGGTAGGGAAGTTATTACTCCCCGTAGTTCCCAAGAGGTAAAGTTCATCTCTAGAGTTTACCACCAATGAGTGGGGTAGTTCATCTGCGTTTCCGCCTAAATAGGTAGACCATATAAAACTAGAACCTGTAGTATCCCATTTGGTGATTCCGATATCGTTTCCACCAGAACCTCCATTGGCATCACCACCTGCAAAAGTGCTTGAGTATGCTCCAGTACTTGTAGGGTAGGTTCCCACAGTTCCGAAGATTGAACTACCGGAATAGAGATAACCTTGAGAGTCAAAAGTGGCAGTATTTCCAAAATTATCAGAGCTCGATCCAGAGAAGGTACTGAAGATCAAAGTAGGGTCAATGATCAAATCATAAGCCTCATTATATTTAGATAATTCAAAACTTAAAATATTATTAATGAGTCTGTAAGAGCATTTTACTTCAAGTGTTTCTTTATTAATGACTTGATAAGCATAAGGTTTATCTTCTACAACCACACCCAAGCTGGTTTTTACCTCTAAGGCTCCATCTTTTAATTTCAATTTATCAAAGCCTTCATAGGCCAAGGCGATCTCATTTGGATTCGCGCCTGGGTGTAAAATGATATCGTACTTCAGCCGATTTGCAGAAAAGTAGAAGGCTAAATCAATCTCATCATAAATGCCCTGATAGCTCAATTGGCGATAAGCTGGTACCCCAGATTGCCATTTCGAACTTTCATCTCCAATGAAGTAATTGTAATAATGCTCTTGCTTTTTTGAGGGAGCGATAGCTGGGCTTTGCGAGTTCATGAACTTAACCTGCACAGCATGGTGTTTTACTGTCCAATCCTCATCGTGGTTTTCTTCCCCATGATCATGCTTCGCAAAAGGGTTTTCGTAAAAATGATACATCAAGGCTTGCTTTTCAAAAAACACTTCTGCGCCAGCTGTGCGATAACGATAAGAGACATTATTATGGAACTGTCCTTCGTTCTTGATGAATTCTGTAGCATGCAATTCTCCCATAAGAAGGAGAGCCATGCAAAGCACTAAGATTCGATATATATGTAAGTTGTTGATATTCAGCACACTAATTGAAAGAGCCCAAGAAGGCTAAAATACCAAATATTTCATGACATAAGTTTTCGATATGCTTTAACGGAAAGCTTGTATTTTCACGCCAAATGATTCTAATGTCTGAACCACTTTTTACAAACGATGCTATTGTCCTTGGATTGCTAATGGCGGTGTTGGGTTTTGTGTTTTATACCTCTTCCATTAACCAGAAATTCTGGAAGAAGTTCTATACTTATATTCCTGCATTATTGATGTGTTATCTTTTGCCTGCCATACTCAATTCGGCAGGGATCATCTCACAAGAACACTCTGAATTATATACGGTAGCCAAACTGTATTTATTGCCCACTTCGCTAGTTCTAATGACCTTAAGCATCGATCTAAAGGGTATCGTAAATCTCGGTCCGAAAAGCATCATCATGTTCCTCACCGGTACCGTTGGAATCATTTTAGGAGGTCCTTTTGCAATTTTAGTGACTTCCCTGATCTCACCTGAGACTGTCGGAGGAGCTGGTCCTGATGCAATTTGGCGTGGTTTATCTACCCTAGCCGGAAGTTGGATTGGTGGAGGAGCAAATCAAGCAGCCATGCTTGAGATCTACCAATACAATCAAGAAAAATACGGGGCGATGGTCTTAGTTGATATCGTGGTAGCCAATATTTGGATGGCATTTATTTTAGTTGGAGCTGGTAAGGCTGCGAGCATCGATCGTTGGCTGAAAGCGGATTCATCGGCTATCGACGAATTAAAAAATAAGGTGGAAGCCTATTCAAATTCAATCACTAAAGTTCCAATGCTTTCTGATTTGATGAAAATCTTGGGAGTAGGATTTATCGCAACTGCTTTGGCTCATATCTTAGCTCAAGGAGTTACCGGTTTTATCGCTACCAGTGCACCAGGCTTATCGGATTCGGTGCTTAATTCTAGCTTTTTCTGGATAGTGGTTGGAGCTACCACCGTTGGTTTAGTTGCTTCGTTCACCCCATTGAGAAAACTCGAAGGGGTTGGAGCTTCAAAAATTGGAAGTGTCTTTATCTACATTCTTGTGGCAACCATCGGAATGAAAATGGATATCATGCAAATCTTTCATAATCCAGGTCTCATAGGCGTAGGCTTATTGTGGATGGGATTCCATGTGGCCCTGCTTTTTGGAGTGGCAAAAGCAATCAGAGCTCCCTTTTTCTTTTTGGCAGTTGGTTCAAAAGCAAACGTGGGTGGAGCTGCAAGCGCGCCTGTGGTAGCTGCAGCCTTTCATCCATCATTGGCTCCTGTAGGAGTGCTGCTTGCCGTTCTGGGTTACGCTCTAGGTACTTACGGTGCAATCTTCTGTGCTCAGCTGATGGAGTTAGCCGCCCCTTAAAATAATTTGAAACTCTTCGCGAACAAGTGTCATAGTATGGCGTTGTTTTATCGAGCTATATTGCTCAGATCAGTAATTTCTGTAAAAGCATGGAGAATTACAGTGAAGAGGTATGGAAAAACCTCGAATTAGGAGATTTCGATAACGGAGTTAAATACGAAATATCGAATTTCGGACGGATAAAGAGTTACGCATACGACAAAGAAAATGGTCGTTTGCTCAAAGGAGGAGTAGTGCAGGGTTACCCAATGGTTGCCTTTACCAAATACAATGAAAAACGTATTTCACGCTACATTCACAAATTAGTTGCTGAAGCATTTCTTGAGCGCAGTTCATCAGAGCAGCTGTATATAATTCACTTAGATTTTGACAAGAAGAACAACTTCTTTAGAAACCTGAAGTGGGCCACGAAACAAGAGAAAGAGGCGCACCTCAACCGCAACCCGAAGTTTATTGCAAGTAAGAAGAAAATCAAGTACTCTAAGCTTTCAGAGACAGATGTGATTCGTATAAAGCAGATGTTAAGTAGGGGTAAAACGCGATTGCGAGTGATTGCTAAACAATTTGGAATAACGCATACCCAACTCAATCGCATTCGCAAAGGCGAAAATTGGGCCCACGTTAAATTGCCGAGCGAAAACTCATAAAGCACACTTTTGCGCTTAGAAGATGAGTTCAATAAAAATTGCTTTTAGGCCAGAGTACGCGCATCCCCTTCAGGATAATCATCGATTTCCGATGCAGAAGTATGAGCTTCTGCCTCAACAGCTCTTACACGAAGGAAGTTTTCATCAAGAGGATTTCTTCGAACCCGAGATGCTCGATGTAGCGTGGATTTTACGGACGCATGCCTCCGAATACTGGCAACGACTTTCTAACTTAGAATTAAGTCCAAGGGAGCAACGTAAAACGGGATTTCCGCATTCCAAAGAGCTGATTACACGAGAGCGAATGATCATGCAAGGAAGTCTGCAAGCTGCAGTCTTTGCAAACGAAAATGGTGTGGCATTTAATATTGCCGGAGGAACTCATCATGCTTACACGAATAGAGGTGAAGGTTTTTGCCTTCTAAACGATATCGCGATTGCATCCAATTATCTTCTGGACCATAAACTAGCTAAGCAAATTTTAGTTGTTGACCTCGATGTGCATCAAGGCAATGGCACAGCGGAAATTTTTCAAAAGGAAGACAGGGTCTTTACTTTCAGCATGCATGGAGCGAGCAATTACCCCTTGCTCAAAGAGACATCTGATCTTGATATTCCGCTAAAGACGGGAACTGCTGGTGATGAATACCTGCGTTTATTGGAATCAAATCTTGCAAAACTGGTAGAGGATATAAAACCAGATTTCATTTTCTTTCAATCGGGGGTAGATGTTCTTGAAAGCGACAAACTAGGTCACCTAGCGCTCACAAAACAAGACTGTAAGCACAGAGACGAGCTCGTGTTGGAGACCTGCTACAAGAATCAAATCCCAGTGATGGCATGCATGGGCGGGGGCTACTCTGAAAAAATTTCTGATATCGTAGAGGCGCATGCTAACACATACAGAACTGCCCGATTCCTTTGGGGATAGTTTACATTTGAAAGCAAATTTGATCAAGCATGGAATTTCAAGCATATCGAATCTTTGAAAGAGAGAATGGAGAAGTCGAAAACAAGATTGTCACTCGCGACACCAGTGAGTTACGCGCAGGGGAAGTCTTGATTAAAGTAGCTTATGCTGCCTTGAACTTTAAAGATGGATTGTCGTCGAGCGGCCATAAAGGAATCACAAGAGAATTTCCACACACGCCTGGAGTAGATGCTAGCGGGATCGTTGCAGAAAGCAGCGATGTCCGTTTCGAAGCAGGTCAAGAAGTTTTGGTAACAGGTTACGATTTGGGAATGAATACTGACGGAGGTTTTGGTCAGTACATAAGAGTTCCTGCTGCTTGGGTCGTTCCATTACCTAAAGGATTAGACTTACGAGAAGCGATGATTTTAGGTACTGCTGGATTCACAGCTGCCTTGGCTTTGTGGAAGATGGAAAAGGCCGGACAATCGCCTGAAATGGGAGAAATAGTAGTTACAGGTGCTAGTGGTGGCGTTGGAAGTATGGCCATTGCGATTCTAGCTAAAGCAGGATATCAGGTGGTAGCGTCCAGCGGAAAGCAGGAAGAAGAAGCCTACCTAAAGAGTTTAGGAGCAATCCGAAGAGAGGATCGAGCTTATACAAATGATGAATCGAGCAGACCTTTACTGAGCAAGAAATGGGCAGGAGCCATTGATACGGTGGGAGGTAACACACTTGCCACGCTTATGAAGGCTTGCGGAAAAAATGGAAGCATCGCTGTTTGCGGATTGGTAGCAAGTCATAAACTCGAGACTACGGTTTATCCCTTTCTTTTAAATGGAGTGAATTTGATTGGGGTAGAGTCGGCCGAAACTTCTATGGATGTGAGGTTGCAGTTATGGGATAAACTCCAAGATGTTTGGAAACCAAGCCAGCTCGAGCAAATTGCACATGATATCAGCTTAGCAGAACTTAATGATCACATTCTTAAAATACTGAAAGGAAAAACCAGAGGACGTATTATCGTCAAGCACGATTAGTGAAACTTCATTTCACCTGCCTCAAGCAT
>Ga0115566_10002899_pt1 | contig 14050 bp, 9 predicted proteins | sample COGITO_mtgs_1204_3_FD_87173 | JGI IMG/M metagenome (GOLD analysis project Ga0115566, IMG submission 87173) | Pelagic marine microbial communities from North Sea - COGITO_mtgs_120405 | ecosystem: Environmental > Aquatic > Marine > Epipelagic | place: Germany:Helgoland, sampling site Kabeltonne...
GGGTGGAGATCCTTTTGTTTTTGGTCGGTGTGCCGAGGAAATGATTGTATTGGATGAGGCAAAAATTTCCTACGAGATTGTCCCTGGAGTAACTGCTGCTCTTGCCTGTGCCGCATATGCTGGAATACCTTTGTCTCATCGGGAATATGGTTCCTCCATCTCTTTTCTTACCGGTCATGAAGATATTGAAAAAGAATCTTTACGTGTTGACTTTGCAAAATTTGGGGAGATCGGAGGGACTCTTTGTATTTACATGGGGATGGGTAAACTTTCTGAAATCACTGCAAAACTTCTTTCGGGTGGACTTTCACCTGATAAGCCTGCAGCCATCGTCAGTCATGGCACCCTGCCTAGTCAGAGTAAAATAGTTACCACTCTGGGGAAATTAGTTAAGGAAGCCAAAAAAGCTAATTTAGTGGCTCCGGCAATTATTTTTGTCGGAAATTCAGTTGGTTTATCGACCAAACAAAATTGGTTTGAAAACCGCCCATTATTTGGCAAGCGAATTGTGATAACGAGGCCGCAAGGTCAATTAAGCCGTCTGAAGGATTTGCTAACAAAAAAAGGAGCAGAGGTTATGGAGCTTCCTTTAATTAAAATTATCCCCCAACAGGACCGAAAACTCGTTGCTGAAACTTTTGCAGGAATTGCAACTTATGAATGGGTTGTCTTTACTAGTGCAAATGGTGCGAAGGAATTTTTTAATGTATTTTTCAAAGCCTTCCCAGATATTCGAAGTTTTGGTCCAATGCGCATAGCCTGTGTAGGAGAAGCAACTGCCAAAGTGGTAAGAAAATTTAACCTTGAGGTTGAATTAATCCCAAAACGATCAACCGCTGAGGATTTAGCAAAAGATTTAGTGGCAACAGAATCGCTGGATAGTGCTAATATCTTGGTAATAATAGGTAACCGGAACCGTGATATTTTAGTTGGATTATTGGAATCTGTTGGTCATGCCATTGTCGATACATTAGCCATTTACCAAACCGATTTTGCAGATGTCAATGAGGCACCGGATCGTGCTGAATTTATTGAAAATGGTGCTGATGCTGTCGTTTTTGCAAGCTCCTCAGCCGCTCTTTCATACATAGAACAGGAGGAAGATATTGTCCTTGAAAAAGGGGCCACGCAACCTATTCATTGTAGTATGGGGCCACAAACAACAAAGACACTTATTGAAAATAATCTTTCTGTCGACTTAGAAGCTGAAGATTCAAGTCTTGAATCCATGGTTCATTCTTTGGTGGAGCATTTTACCAAATAATTCTTAATCGTTATGGTTAGGGTAAAGGTATGTGGTATAACCCGGGAAGAAGATGCCGGTCTTGCCCTCGAGTTAGGAGCCCAAAAACTTGGTTTTATTTTGTATGAAAAATCACCGAGAAAGATTGGTTTTAATGCTATAGGGAAAATTAAAACTAAATTTTCACTAAATATTGATCAAATGGTAGTGGTTCAAGTTGAGCCAACAATCGATGCTTTAAGGGAAATGATCGATTTTGGTTTCGGTTGCTATCAACTTCATTTTTCTAATGATTACCCAAGAAAGAAGATCGAGAAATGGACTGAATTGGTCGGTGCAGATAATTTATGGCTGGCTCCACGATTACCCACAGGGACTAATTTTCCCGAGGATCTTATTCCTTTTGCTCAAACATTTTTGATTGATGCGTATTCAAAAGATCGATTTGGGGGCACTGGTGAACTTTCTGACTGGTCTGGGTTTTTAAATTGGAAAAATAAATACTCTTCCAAAAGCTGGATCTTGGCTGGTGGGATTTCCTCCGAAAACATTAAAGAAGCTCTTAGCGAGACACAGGCAAATATGATTGATGTAAACAGTGGTGTAGAAACATCTCCCGGGATTAAGGATCACGTTAAAATAAAGAAGTTTTTCGGGGAAATTTCTTGATATCTTTTTTCTTTAAATAATACTTCATATTTGCTTGTTCAAAGAATCCTAATAATTTAATCAATTTCTATTATATAATCTACAATCATGAGCACAGAAAACCAATCATCAAGCGAAGGGGGATGTCCTTTTAATCATCAAAGCCAGGAAGCACCTGTTACGACTGCGAGTAAGTGTCCAATGAATCATGCAGCGGGCTCAGGCACTTCTAATCAAGACTGGTGGCCGAACCAGTTAAAGGTTGATATTTTACACCAGCATGATGCGCCTTCTAATCCAATGGATTCCGGTTTTGATTATGCAAAAGAGTTTGAATCCCTAGATTATGATTCCCTTAAGCAGGATCTAGTAAATGTAATGACAGATTCTCAGGATTGGTGGCCTGCAGATTTTGGTCATTATGGACCTTTTTTCGTTAGGATGGCTTGGCATGCAGCGGGTACATACCGGACTGCAGATGGTCGGGGGGGGGGAGGTACCGGTGCACAAAGATTTGCTCCGTTAAACAGTTGGCCTGATAATGGAAATCTTGATAAAGCACGCCGATTACTCTGGCCGGTAAAACAGAAATATGGACAGAAAATATCATGGGCTGATTTATTTATTCTCACGGGTAATGTTGCACTTGAGTCCATGGGTTTTAAGACATTTGGATTTGGTGGAGGTCGTGAAGATATTTGGGAAACCGAGGATGATATTTATTGGGGTGCTGAAGGCACATGGTTAGATGACAAGCGATACACTGGAGAAAGGGAATTAGAAAACCCATTGGCTGCTGTTCAAATGGGATTAATTTATGTTAATCCCGAAGGACCTAATGGTAATCCGGATCCTGCAGCTTCTGCTCATGATATTCGTGAAACATTTGGCCGGATGGCTATGAATGATGAAGAAACCGTTGCTCTTATTGCTGGTGGTCATACATTTGGTAAAACACATGGTGCAGGGGATGCTTCTCATGTCGGGCCAGAGCCAGAGGCAGCCTCTATCGAAGAGCAAGGCTTCGGCTGGACAAGTTCTTATGGTAGTGGCAGTGGTCCAGATGCGATAACTGCTGGTCCTGAAGTGACTTGGACAAATACTCCAACAAAATGGGGGGTAAACTATCTCGAAAATCTATTTGCTTATGAATGGGAACTTACAACTAGTCCTGCTGGCGCAAAACAATGGATTGCCAACGATGCTCCCGATATTATTCCTGACGCTTATGATTCATCAAAAATGCGTAAGCCAACTATGCTTACCACAGATATAGCACTCAAAGTAGACCCTGCTTATAAAGTTATTTCTAAAAGTTTCCTTGAGAATCCAGAAAAATTTGCAGATTCGTTTGCCCGGGCATGGTTTAAATTAACTCATCGTGATATGGGTCCCAAAAGTCGCTACCTTGGACCTGAAGTTCCCAGTGAAGAATTAATTTGGCAAGATCCGGTACCAGCTCCTCATGGTAAGGAACTTGATAATAATGATATATCTTCTCTGAAAACCAAAATTTTAGCATCTGGACTATCTGTCTCTGAACTTGTTTCAACCGCATGGGCATCTGCTTCCACCTTTCGTGGGTCCGACCTTCGTGGCGGAGCTAATGGTGCGAGAATTCGTTTGGCTCCCCAAAAAGACTGGGAGGTTAATGAAAGTGTTCAACTTTCCAGAGTTTTAGAAAACTTGGAAGCCATACAAAATGAATTCAACGATTCTGAAAAATTTGTCTCTCTCGCAGATTTAATTGTTTTAGGTGGTTGTGCTGGCATTGAGTCTGCTGCTGAAAAAGATGGGGTAAGTATTGCTGTTCCGTTTACGCCTGGTCGCATGGATGCTACGCAGGAGCAGACCGATGTTGATTCTTTTAATGTCATGGAACCATTGGCAGATGGTTTCAGGAATTATCTCAAAAAACGATATAGCGTTTCAACTGAAGCACTACTTCTTGATCGTGCTCAACTACTCACCTTAACAGGGGCCGAAATGACCGCACTTGTTGGTGGACTACGTGTCCTTGGGGCAAATTATGGTAATTCCAATCACGGTGTATTAACAAATCGTGTCGGTACTTTAAGTAATGACTTTTTTGTCAACCTTTTGGATATGAGTACGAAGTGGACACCTGTTAATGAAGAAGCCGAAGAATTCGAGGCTCGTGACCGAACAAGTGGTGAAGTAAAATGGACAGGCACACGGGCCGATTTGGTTTTTGGATCAAATTCTCGATTACGAGCATATGCAGAGGTTTATGCTTGCAGTGATTCCAAAGAAAAATTTGTCAACGACTTCGCGTCAGCATGGAATAAAGTAATGAACCTAGACCGCTTCGACCTATCTTAAGAGGCAGTATTTTTTGTTGGTTCTTTCACTGTTTGGTGAAAGGTAATTTTTTATTTAAATTGTTTGGCTAGCTTTGCTAATTCTTTTGGGTCCATATCACCTAAGTCGGGCATTCCACCGCCTCCACCAAATGCATTCATCATTTGTTTCATCTTCCCGCCTTTCATCTTTTTCATCATTTTTTGCATTTGGGAAAACTGCTTGATTAATTGATTAACATCTCGGATTTGTACACCTGATCCATCTGCAATACGCTTTCTTCGTGAACCAGCAAGAATCCGAGGAAGTCGTCTTTCCTCTTTTGTCATCGATAAAATAATCGCCTCATGCCGGGCCAGTGCTTTTTCTTCCTTATCACCGACCTGAATGTTTCCCATGCCAGGCATCATTTTTGCAATTGATCCCATGGACCCCATTTTTTTCATCTGCCTCATTTGGGAGAGGAAATCCTCAAAATCGAATTCGGCTTTAAGCATTTTCTCAGCCATCCGCATTGATTCTTCCTCATCCAAATGCTCCTGAGCTTTTTCGACCAAGGAAACCACATCTCCCATTCCAAGGATCCTTGATGCAAGCCTGTCCGGATGGAAAACTTCAAATTCATCAATTTTTTCACCCACACCCATGAATTTGATCGGTGCACCAGTTACTTTTTTCATCGACAGTGCTGCACCAGCCCGTGCATCTCCGTCCATTTTGGTCAGAACAATACCGGTAATATCGAGCCGGTCATGAAATGTTTTCGCAACATTGACTGCTTCTTGTCCAAGTGCTGCATCTGCAACTAAGAGAATTTCGTGTGGATTAACCTGTTTTTTTAACTCTTCTAATTCGCGAACTAAATCATCATCAATTTGCAATCTACCAGCTGTGTCAAAAATGATCAGGTCAGATCCATTTTTTTTGGATTCCTCCCACCCCTTGCGCGCAAGAGAAGGTACATCTTTATTTTCCCGGTCCAAGTAGCAGGGGAAACCTTCGTTCTTTGCGAGAATTTCAAGCTGGTCGATAGCGGCTGGCCTATAAACATCACAAGCAACCAGCATTGGTTTTCTTCCTTCTTTTGCCATTCGTTTGGCTAACTTGGCACTGGTAGTTGTTTTTCCGGCACCGTGTAGGCCCACCATCATTACTCGAAGGGGTTTATCCTCTTTTATTTGTGTTGAGCCTTCACCCAGTAGTTTGACCAACTCATCGTTAATAATTTTAACAACCTGCTGACCGGGAGAAACTGATTTTAAAACTTCCTGCCCAAGGCATGCATCTTTGACCTCATCTACAAATTCACGTGCAGTACGAAAGTGAACATCTGCAGAAAGCAGTGCTTTCCTGACTTCACCAAGAGCTTCGCTAATGTTGTCTTCGGTTAGTTTCCCAACTCCTCTTAAGTTACGAAGAGTAAGGCTTAATTTTTCTGTGAGTGATTCGAACATGATAACTTATCATAATGCCTTGATCAGGTCGCTTGGGAAAGTAAAAATTATGAAAAATCTTTCCTCATTGCCTTTTTTGCGAATTCTGACAATTTAAAACCCTTTACTTATAACACGATGAAGATTCTCGTTGCTGACCGTATCTCCCCACTTGGAGTTGATTTTCTGAAAAAGCAGGATGATTTCGAGGTGGTTGAAGCCTACGGATCAACCACTGAAGAACTATTGGATATTTCCAAGGATGCCTCTGCAATTATTGTTCGTAGTGATACAAAGATTACAAAAGAAGTAATTGCGGGAGCTACTCAGTTGAAAGCAGTGGGTCGTGCAGGTGTGGGGGTTGATAATATTGATATAGATGCAGCCACGGAAGCTGGAGTAATCGTTATGAATACTCCAGGTGGAAACACCATTGCAACTGCGGAACTAACTTTTACCCATATGCTTTGTGGTACCCGACCGGTTGTTCGTGGTGTAACTAGTATGAGCGATGGATTGTGGGAAAGGAAGCAGTTAAAAGGTGCGGAGTTAAGGTTCAAAACTCTTGCTGTTTTGGGCTTGGGCAGAATTGGTGTTGAAGTTGCTAAGCGTGCAAAGGCATTCGAAATGAAGGTAATAGCTTTTGATCCTTATCTTACAGATGAGCGAGCAAGAGAACTTGATGTTGAAAAAGTTGAATTGGAAGAAGCGTTTATTCAGGCTGACTATTTAACTGTTCATATGCCTTTAACCAAGGATACAAAGGATATGGTTGATGAAGCTGCTTTCGATAAAATGAAAGATGGCGTTCGGGTATTTAATTGTGCCCGTGGGGGAATTATAAAAGAGTCTGCCCTTGTGGAAGCTTTAAAGAGTGGGAAGGTTGCTGCTGCAGGGTTGGATGTTTATGAACAGGAACCCCTGCCAGAAGACCATCCATTTCGTGGTTTGGAAAATTTAAATTTGACGCCTCATTTGGGAGCTTCGACAGCAGAAGCACAGGAAAGCGTAGGCGTGGAGATTGCAGAAGCAATTGCCGAGGTGTTGCAGGGTGGTCGCATTCGAAATGCGATTAACATGCCTTCTATTGATCCCAAGGATTTGCTTACTCTCCAGCCTTACCTTGATCTTTGTCATCGCTTGGGAAGTTTCGCCCGCCAGTCGGCTCAGGAAAATGTTTCTTCCATTCATATTACTTTTTGGGGCGGGATTGTAGACTTTGACAGCATCCCTCTAACCCGTGCCGTGCAGAAAGGGTGGTTAGCAGGAATTGCTGGCGACGGTGGGATCAATGATGTAAATGCACCTCATAAAATAAAATCACTTGGAATTCAGGTAGAAGTTACAAAATCATCTTCCGTTGTTGATTATAATGAACTTATTGAGGTAAAGACTTTATCGAGTGACGGATTGTCAAGGTCGGTAAAAGGAACATTGCTTGGCAAAGCAAATGACCCTCGTATCGTTGAAGTCGACTCCCAAGCGATTGAGGTTCGTCCGGTAGACCTTTTGCTGGTAGTGCGTAATGTTGATAAACCTGGTATTGTTGGGAAACTTGGTACAATTCTGGGAGATCATGGTGTAAATATTGCCAATATGTCTTTGAGTAGAGCAGATTGTGGTGATCTAGCACTCACTATCTGTGAATTAGATGAAGAACCTGATGAGGAAGCACTTCGGATGCTTGAGGCGGACCCCGACATTATGGAAGCGAGAATTTCCCGGCAGGGATAGTATTTTTTAAAGCCCTTTTTACCCCCATTTATCATGCTTTCGGTTGAAACAGTAGGTGTTACTCTAGTCGGTTATTTATTGGGCTCGATTCCTTTTGGAGTAATTATTGCCAAAAGAAATGGGGTTGATATTTTTTCAGTTGGAAGTGGAAACCCAGGTGCTACAAATGTACTAAGAACCATTGGGAAACCTGCTGGATATGCAGTTTTTATTCTTGATTTCCTAAAAGGATTGCTAGCCACGACATGGTTTTTATTTCCTATGGTATCTTTTTCTGGGGATGCCAGTTTGGGTTTGTGGGGACTACCTGGAGCTGTTCTTGGTCACACATACCCAATTTTCTCAGGTTTTCGTGGGGGCAAAGGAGTGGCAAGTACAATGGGTGGACTACTCGGAGTTATGCCTGGTTGCTTAATTATTGGATTGGTGACTTGGTTAATTATCTTTTTCTCCACACGATATGTGGCATTGGCTTCGATTGGTTTTGGCTGCAGTTTACCAGTTTGTGCACTCGTAAATGTGTGGATGGCTGATCAACCAGGGGCATTTGGTAAAGTTGTATTAGCACTCGTAGTTATGGCCTGGATTGTATGGAGGCACCGATCGAATATTTCTCGATTAAGGCAGGGCACAGAAAACCGTTTTCAGAAAAAAAGTAAATCTTTCTAATCCAAATATATTATGAGTGAATTAAAGACATTACGGGTTGGGATACTTGGTTTTGGAACTGTTGGACAGGGTACATGGAAGCATTTGTCGGAAAACGAAAGTGCCTGGGAGAGAATACTTGGCATTCGACTTGTTCCAACACGGGCATCTGTTCGGTCTCTAAATAAAGAGAGAACGGTGAGTGTTGATTCGACTGTTTTAACCGTTGATTCTCGTTCGATTGTAGATGATCCTGATATTGATATCATCTGTGAACTTATTGGCGGGGTAGAAGAAGCGAGAGAACTGACTCTTCGTGCATTTGAGCAGGGTAAGCCTGTTATTACTGCAAATAAAGCTCTTATATGCGAATACGGCGATGAATTGTTTAGTGCAGCCGAAAAAGCTGGAGTTCGTTACGCATTTGAAGCAAGTGTGGCAGGAGGAATTCCAATAATTAAAGTGCTCCGTGAAAGCCTTGTTGCCAATGAATTTCCTTTAATTTACGGAATAATGAATGGTACTTCAAACTACATTCTGACAAGGATGGAGAACGAGGGTGCATCATTTGATGAAGTACTTGGTGATGCGCGGGAACTTGGCTATGTAGAGTCAGATGAGTCTCTTGATTTGGATGGTGTTGATGCTGCGCACAAGGCCGTTATTCTTGGTTATTTAGCTCATGGAATGTGGATTAATTTAAAGGATGCCACTGTGGAGGGGATTCGTAGAATTTCAAATGAAGACTTATCTGCTGCACGAGAGTTGGATTGTAAGATAAAGCTAATTGGAATGATTCGACGAAGCTTTGATAAAAATTTTGTTTCGATTGGAGTCTACCCCGCACTGGTGCCAATGAATGAAACAATTGCTCAAACAGACGGAGTTTTTAATGGTATTAGTTTAACTGGAACGGTTGTGGGTACTGTTGTTCTAACTGGTCGGGGTGCCGGTCAGGATCCAACGGCCGGATCTGTTATCAGTGACATCGTAGATGTGGTGAAGGGCATGCAAGGGCAGGCTTCTCCGCCAAAACTTTTACATGTCACTCCAGATGAATGTAAACCCGCTCCATTAAAGGAAATTTCTGGCAGCTTTTATTTAAGATTATCAGTGGATGATCGGCCCGGCCAGCTTGCCAAAGTAGCGGAATGTCTCGCAGATCACGATGTTAGTTTGGCAACGGTTTCCCAAAGTCCGAATGATGAAAAACAGTCTGCATCGATTATTTTAACGACTCATCAAACTAATGAGCACTCGATAGGCTTGGCGATAAATTCGCTTGAGAATTTAGATGGTGTTAAAGAAAAACCGGTTTTATTTCGTATGTTTGATCCTAATGGTTTTACAGAAAAATGAGTATTGTTGTTCAAAAATTTGGTGGTACTTCGGTGGCTGATGTTGATCGTATCAAGCAGGTTGCAAAGCGGGTTAAAAGAACTGTTAATGAGGGGCACCAAGTTGTGGTTGTTGTTTCGGCAAGGGCAGGGGTTACCAATCAATTGATTGAGAGAGCCAGTGCCATTCTGAAAAATCCCACTGAACGTGAGATGGATGTTTTAATGACATGCGGAGAGCAGGAAACGATTGCTTTGATGACGCTCGCTCTTCATGCCATTAAGGTTCCTGCAATTTCAAGAACCGGCTGGCAGGCGGAAATTTTAACCGAAGGCATTCATACCAAAGCTCGAATTCGAGAGGTTGGAGGTGGGGATATTCGGAAGCAATTAAGAGCGGGAAATGTGGTGGTAGTAGCAGGCTTTCAGGGGGTTAGTAATCAAGGTGACCTGACGACATTTGGTCGCGGTGGTTCTGATTTAAGTGCCATAGCTCTGGCTGGTTGGTTACGAGCAAAAAGCTGCCAAATTTTTACTGATGTGGAAGGTGTCTACACTGCAGATCCACGTATCGTTCCAAATGCATGCAAGATTACCGCAATCAATTATGAGGAAATGTTGGAACTCGCAAGCAGTGGTTCAAAAGTCATGCAAACACGTGCAGTTGAATTTGCCCAAAAACATAATATCTCATTTGAAGTTCGCTCAACATTTTCCAACAAAACAGGAACGACCGTGAAGAAAAAAGTAAAATCACTCGAGGATACACTTGTAAGTGGTGTAGCCATGGATAAAAATCAGGTACGCTTAAGTATCACAGAATTGCCAGACCGTCCCGGTGCTGCGGCTGCCATATTTAAGGTTATGTCAGAATCCGGCGTGGTGGTTGACATGATCGTTCAAAATGTGGCCCGGAACGGGAAGGCTAACTTGACCTTCACAGTTCCGTCAGAAGATGCCTTTCGTGCAGAGAAAGCATTGAAGGAACATTTTCAGGGTCAGGTTGGAGGTAAGCTTGGGAAAAGCACCAATATTGCCAAGATTTCAGTGGTTGGCGTTGGTATGCGCTCGCATTCGGGAGTGGCTTCGAAATTTTTTGAAGCACTCGCAAACGCTGGGATTAATATGCTAATGATCAGTACTTCGGAGATTAAAATTTCAGTGGGTGTCAGTCCTGAAAATAGTGATGATGCGACCCGGGTTGCTCACCAGGCATTTGATCTAGGTAAGTAATTCAATGAAATTTGTCAGCACCCGAGGGCAGGCGGACTCAGTCTTTTTCTCGGAAGCGGTTTCCCAGGGGCTGGCACCAGACGGCGGTTTGTATCTACCTAAGGATTTCCCGGATATATCGAGCTTACTTCCAGCATGGCATGGAATGAGTTATTCTGAACTATGTTTTTCCTTTTTTCGTTTGTTTGCCACTGATATGGATGAGGGGGTTCTTAAGCGAGTTATTGAAGATTCATATTCGGGGTTTAGCCATGATGAAATTGCTCCAGTGGTTGCACTTGAAGAAAACCTTAAAGTATTGGAACTTTTTCACGGACCAACTTTGGCATTTAAAGATTTTGCACTTCAACTTTTGGGAAACCTTTATGAAGAACAGATTAATAAAAGTGGAAAATCCCTTACTATTCTTGGAGCCACTTCCGGGGATACCGGTGCAGCGGCAATTTCCGGTTTATTGGGAAAAAAGGGAGTAACTGTTTTTATACTTTATCCGGATGGAAAAGTTTCGCCATTACAGGAAAGACAGATGACCTGCACTCAATCAACGAATGTTTTTCCACTTGCTATTGAGGGAACTTTTGATGACGCACAACGAGCGGTGAAAGAGATATTTTCTGATCTCGCATTCAAAGAGAAAGTTGGGCTTTCTGCAGTGAATTCTATTAATTTAGCCCGGATTCTCGCTCAATCTGTTTATTATCTTTTTGCCTGGTTGAAATTGGGGCAAGCTGAGCGGTTAAACACAACCTTTGTTGTACCGACGGGAAACTTTGGAAATGTTTTTGCCGGCTGGTTGCTCACTAAAATGAATCTGCCGATAAAAGGCTTTCGGGTTGCCACTAATCAAAATGATGTCCTTCACAAACTATTTTGCTCGGGAGAATATTCTTTTAGTCCAGTTATTCAAAGCCTTGCTCCTTCGATGGATATTCAGGTTGCATCAAATTTTGAAAGACTGCTTTACTTTATTCTTGAAGGAGATTCCGAAAAATTGAGGAATGTAATGTCAAGCATAGGGAACGAGGGGAAGTACTGCTTTGAAGATTTTTCATTAGACGGATTTACAAGTTCATCGGTTTCAGATTGTGAGATTCCCAAAATTATTCGGGATGTTATGGATAAGTATAATTACTTGGTGGATCCACACACCGCATGTGCATTCAAGGATTTAAACCCTGCCGAAAAATATGTTATTTTAGCGACTGCACATCCCGCTAAATTTCCTATGGTATATGAAAAAGCAGGATTATCCCGACCGGTTTCAGGTGTACTTGAAAGTTTGAAAAAAAATAAAATGACAAAGTATAAAGTTGGGTCAAGTGCGAGTGATATACGTTCTTTTATCGAGTCTGAAATTGGATAGGGTATCGCTTCGTCATGGATAGTACTTTCTCTTCGCTGAAAGAGAAAAAGGGTAGGGCAATTTTTTTTCGTGGCGGTGCATTAGGCGATTTTATTCTCACGATTCCCCTGGTTTCATTCCTCGGTAAAATCTATGAAGAGGTGGTTCTTTTATCCAGTCCCTCTTATTTTGCTCTTATTGAGAAAGACTATCCCTTTTTAGTATGCAAAGATTTAGATTATGGGCTGAATCAAATAACGGACCTTTTACCCGGTTCCGATCTATTTTCATTTTGGGAGGATCCAGACTGGAGTGCAGAAATGCAAAATAGAGGGTCAAAGGAAATTCATGTTTTACCTCCCCGCCCACAGGATAATCGCCATTTTTTAGATTCGGTGTTTCAGGCATGTTCTTTTCCGTCTTTATCTCCCGAATTATTCTCCGTTCCCTGTCTTGGAGATCAATGGAATAATTCCACAAAGTTGTGGATACACCCTGGTAGTGGATCTGTGAAAAAAAATATGCCGTTTTCCTTCTTTTTGAAAATTAGTGTGGATTGGTTGGAAAAGAATCCAGCTAATCAAGTTGTTTTTTCTTTCGGAGAAGCTGATGAATTAATTAGATTAGATTTTGAAAATGAAACTTTTGATCACCCCGATCGAGTTTATCAAGTACAACCCGAATCAATAAATGACTTTAAAAACCAGCTAAACAGAGGAGTTTCCTGCTTTTGGGGAAACGATTCTGGTCCCAGTCACTTGGCGGCAAATATGGGAATACCGACAAATGTATGTTACCGAGTAACTAATTCAGTTATTTGGAAACCAACCGGCCCCAAGGTTTATGTTCATGAGTTTTCGGAGGATTCCAATTGAATTTTATGAGAAACTGAATCGACCAATGCTTCCCAACTTGCGGTAATTACATTATCGCTCACCCCTACCGTGCCCCAAGTTTTTTGTCCGTCCGTTGATTCAACATGTACGCGTGTTATTGCATCCGTACCAAGATTACTTTCTAGAATTCTTACCGTAAAATCGACTAGGCGGACTTCCTTAATGAATGGGTAGTCATTCTCCAAGGCCTTTCTTAGTGCGTGGTCCAATGCAGATACTGGGCCGTTTCCCTCCGCCACGACATGGCGAACTTCTTCTTTTACTTGTAGTTTAACAGTTGCTTCAGAAGTAGATTCGTCTGCCCCTTCCTCACTGGAGACTCCAACATGGTATCGAAGTACCCTGAAAGCTGGGTCTTCCCCGCGCAGAAAACGTTTCAATAAGAGGTCAAAAGACGCATCAGCTGCTTCGAATTCATAGCCTTGAAATTCTAGTCTTTTCAACTCTTCGAGAAAAGATTTCATTTCCGGTGATCGTCCATCCACTTCCATTCCCATTTCCTTCGCTTTCATCATGATACTACTTCGTCCGGACATATCAGACACGAGTACTCGGGTCCGGTTTCCTACCAATTCAGGATCAATATGTTCGTAACTTCTAGTTGACTTGGATGCTGCATCAGCATGAACACCTCCTTTATGCGCAAAAGAAGCAGCTCCAACATAAGGTGCCCGAATGTCAGGTCTTAAGTTTGTTGCATCGTCAATAAAGAAGGAAAGGTCACGTAATTTTGAAAGGTTTGCCCCACAGTTTGTCTTATGGTTCATTTTCAATTCTAAATTCGGTATAATGGTCGTCAGGTTTGCATTTCCATTTCTTTCTCCGTACCCATTCATTGTACCTTGTACCATTTTTGCCCCGACCTCTATTCCCGTAAGGCTAACTGCTACCCCGACGCCAGCGTCATTATGACAATGCATGCCAATGGAAGCATTAGGAAATTTTGAGATTACAGTTTGAGTGATTTCCCTAACCTTCGGAACAAGTTTCCCACCATTTGTTTCACAAAGAACTAAAAAATCGGCGCCTCCTTTTTCTGCAGCAGCCAATGTGGATAATGCATATTCAGAATTATCGTTATACCCGTCAAAGAAATGTTCTGCATCATAAATTACTTCCTTACCCTGTTCCTTTAAATAGCGAACAGAGTCTTCAATCATGGCGAGGTTCTCCTCAGGAGTTGTTCGTAACACATCAGTCACATGCAAAAGCCA
>Ga0115566_10002902_pt1 | contig 14048 bp, 18 predicted proteins | sample COGITO_mtgs_1204_3_FD_87173 | JGI IMG/M metagenome (GOLD analysis project Ga0115566, IMG submission 87173) | Pelagic marine microbial communities from North Sea - COGITO_mtgs_120405 | ecosystem: Environmental > Aquatic > Marine > Epipelagic | place: Germany:Helgoland, sampling site Kabeltonne...
AAAGACGACTTTATTCTTAATACGGTAGATATCGTACAAGATCCATCAGCACCTGCAGCTTTTGTTAATGGTATAATGGAAGGTGTGGACTGGGTCTGGAATAACGGCATTATTGAAGCTCAAGTAATTGAAAAAATGGAGACCGAAATTCGAAAGGCTCCACGATCTGATCTTTATGAGGTACAGACTCGTGAGTTTAAAAATTTCCTCTCGTTAATGAAATAAATATATAGGAGTCAGAACATGACTGATCAAAATCAGGATGAAATGGCAAATGTTGACGAGAACGAAATCGTTTCTGAAGCATCAATGTCAGATGATCCAAAGAATGCGGAAACCGCTTCTGTAACTGGAGTTGCTAAAGCAGCTAATGTTACTACTAAGCAATCTCCGCCTAAAACCAAGGCTGGCATGATCAATGCTGTCATGGCTAAAATGCAGAATATGTCAAAAGCTAAACTGCAAGCTAGTTATGGTGGTTATATGAGCGATGATGTAAATGCAGAATCCTTTGAAGGAGAAGCTGTTGCAGAAGATGCAGCAGAGTACGATTTCTCAGGTGATCTAAACGCATTAGTCGAATCAGAAGCAACTCTTTCTGATGGATTCAAAGATAAAGCTGCGACTATTTTCGAAGCTGCTGTTAAAAGCAAGCTTAGCGAAGAAATCAGCCGAATCGAAGAGTCTTATTCAGTAGAACTCGCAGAAGAAATTGCTAGTACTAAATCAGACCTTGTCGAGAAAATCGACAGCTACCTCAACTATGTGGTTGAAAATTGGATGAAAGAAAATCAGATTGCAATACAGTCTGGTTTGAGAGCAGAAATTGCAGAAAACTTTATGAATGGTCTTAAAGATCTATTTGTTGAGTCTTATGTGGATGTGCCAGAAGCCAAAGAAGACCTAGTAGACGACCTAGCTGAGCAAGTTGAAGAACTTGAATCAGCTCTAAACTCACAGACCGCTAAAAATATTGAAATGACTGAAGAGCTTGAATTGTTCCAACGTTATGAAGTTATCCGCGAGCATGCTCACGGTTTAGCAGAAACTGAAGTTGAAAAACTGGCTAAATTAGCAGAAGACCTTGATTACATTGATGAAGAAACTTTCTCAGCGAAAGTGAAAACTATCAAAGATTCATACTTCACTAAAGAAGCTAAAACATTAGAAGTAGGTGCAGACCTTGTAGAAGAAACAACAGCTGATGCTGAAGTATCTTCATCAATGGATGTATATCTTCAAGCCCTTAGAAAAACATCTTAAAGGAGAAATTAAAGATGGAAACTTACGATCGCTTAGTCGAAAAATGGAACCCAGTTCTTTCAGAAGAATCAGCTGGATCTATTAAAGACTCGCACAGAAAAAGTGTAACAGCTGTTGTGTTGGAAAACACAGAGAAAGCTTTACGCGAAGAGCGTGCGCAATCACAATTTATTACTGAGGCAGCTCCAGGAAATGCTACATCAAGTGCATCTAACTGGGACCCAGTATTAATCTCTCTAGTACGACGTGCTATGCCTAACATGATGGCATATGACGTTTGTGGCGTTCAGCCGATGACTGGTCCAACAGGACTTATCTTCGCAATGAAAGCTCGCTACGGTGCTGGTGCAACATCATCAACAGAAGCACTATTCAACGAAGCTGAAACAGCTCGTTCTGGTGACTCATCTGTAACCGAAAACAGCAATCCTTCAGGTCTTAGTGGAATTGACGCTACTGATGGTAACGTTGCTGGTGACTCTTCACTTGACTCTGAAAGAGTTACAGGCGGAACTGCTGGCGGTATGTCAACAGCAAATGCTGAGGGTCTTGGATCTTCAGGACAAGGACCGTCTTCTTCTTTCACTGAAATGGGTTTCACCATTGAAAAAGCAACTGTGACTGCAAAATCACGTGCTTTGAAAGCAGAATACAGCTTAGAACTTGCTCAAGATCTTAAAGCAATTCACGGCTTGGATGCTGAAACAGAACTAGCAAACATCTTATCAACTGAGATTCTTGCTGAAGTTAACAGAGAAGTAATTAGAACAATCAACAGCCAAGCTAAAACTGGTGCGTTGCAATCTTCTACTGCTATCAATGGTATCTTCAACATGTCATCAGATGCTGATGGTCGTTGGTCTGTTGAGAAGTTCAAGGGTCTTATCGTTCAAATCGAACGTGAGTCTAACGTAATTGCAAAAGAAACTAGACGTGGTAAAGGTAACTTCATCATCTGTTCATCAGATGTTGCTTCTGCTCTTGCTGCTTCTGGAATGTTGGATTATTCTCCAGCTCTTAGCACAAACTTGAATGTTGATGACACAGGAAACACATTCGCTGGTGTTCTTAATGGACGTACAAAAGTATACATCGATCCGTATTCAGCTACTGATTACTGTAACGTTGGATACAAAGGTACAAACCCATACGACGCAGGTGTATTCTACTGCCCATACGTACCATTAACTATGGTTCGTGCAGTTGGAGAAGATACCTTCCAGCCAAAAATCGGGTTCAAAACTCGTTACGGCATGGTATCAAACCCATATGTAGGTTCAACACCTTCAGACGGTCTAGCAGCGGTTAAAACTAACCAATACTACCGTATCTTCAGAGTTGATAACATAATGGCCTAACTCTGGCCAACATTACTTCGGTAATAAACTGGGAGAGCTTCGGCTCTCCCTTTTTTTTATGTATAAATAGCTATGTTAAGGAGATATTAATATGGCAACTACTACTACATCAACACTTCAGCCCCCTAGTTTTTTACAACCGACAGGTTATAAACTAGTTGTAAATAGAGTTAGATTTCCCAATCTAGAATTCTTTGCACAGAGTGTTAACCATCCTAGCATAAACTTAGCACCAGCTGTTGTACCATTCCGTGGTGTAGATGCTGCATTTCCTGGCGATAAAATAGATTATACTGAACTAAATCTATTAGTAATGCTAGATGAGAAGATGCATATCTATGATGAAATGAGAACTTGGTTAGAAAATTCTGTATATAAAAACTTTGACAATCCAAATACAATAACAACTGCGAATCAAGATAAAACAGAATATGATATGAGTCTATTGATTCTTACGAGTGGCAATGTATTAGCAAGAACTATCACATATAAGAGTGCATTCCCAACATTCATAGGTGATATAGAATTTGCATCAACTCCAGGCACATTACAATACGTGTCATTTCCTATGACATTCAGGTTCACTTCTTTTAACTTTACCTAACTACCAGCTTCAAACATTCTCCATCGTATCATATTACCAATGGTCTGATGTCTCCAATTGATATTATTTACTATTTCTTCAAGGGTTTCAACTAATGTTTTCCAATAATATATCTTCTCTTCACTTTTTTGAATATCAGTGTCAGATTCATAAAATCTTTCCATTTCGCCTTTTAATATTTTAAGACCGTTAAATGGATCAAATTCCCAGCCTCTTTCTTCCATCTCTTCTTTGGCCATTTTTCCATTGTAATATAGGAACTTATCTTTAAGTAATATCTTTTGTGCCATTTCAGCTCTCTTCAACTGCAGCTTTGAAGTCGCTCTTAACTCTAGATATTTTGCATGAAGCATAGGAGTCACCCTAGACGTTTCATCGAGTGATGCCTGAGATATCTTGCTATCTTCAGCCCACATTTCTAATACAGATTCTAAGTTTAATTTCATAAATTATAAGCTTCAGGTTGATCAATCATATTAAATGCCCATAGCTTTTCCCAACACCAATAACATTTTCCACATGGCATTGTTTTTCCCAGACTGGGATCTGTACAAGATGCCGTATAAGGAAATAATGTTTCCATTAGATCATGTTCTTCATACAATTTAGCCGTATCTTTTTTGTTCATATTTCTAAAAGGTTGCCAGGCCTGCTTTTTTATTCGTTTGGACTTGATAACCTTATATCCTCCGAATATATTGTCATCTTCTTTTTTACCAGAAAATCTATCTTCAGGCCCAATCATCATAGCTCTTTCATACCACACATCGTTTTTCTCTACTATTTCTAATGGAGGACCGGCTGTTAAAAAGCTGATTGTTAAATAATCAACGCTAGCCCCGGCGAAGTGTCTAGAGACTTCGCCATTGTATTTGTTAATTGCATTATATTTAGGAAATGTTTTATCCTCAAACTCTGTAGGTGATTTACCATAGCCAGTCAATTGGTGAATATCGTGGTCACCAATGACGCCTGGAAACATGTCATTTATTATTGATACTATTTTTTTAGCGTTTTTGTCATTTCTTGGATAATCGGGCTGGGGCTCAACTATAGTTGATATCGTAACCTTTGGGTTAAGATTATTTTCTTTTATGTGTTTGCAAATCAAATATAAGCCGAGAGCTGAATCAGCGCCTCCAGACACTTGCATGTATATTGCTTTGTACTCGTTTGTTAATTGTTTTAAGTTCATACTACTATTATACCACATTTTAAGGACTTTGTACACTGTATATATAAGGTATGGACAAAATAATACTTGAGAAAAAAAACCACAGTATCATGCATGTGGGATGTGATTTTGGTATCGCAAATGAGTTAAGTGATTTCTTCTCGTTCTTTGTGCCTGGTTACAAGTACATGCCAGCGTTTCGGAATAAGGTCTGGGACGGCAAGATACGATTATTTAACGTTCAGTCGAATGAGATCCACGTAGGTCTTTATCCATTCATAAAAGACTTCTGTGCTAAACGTAACTATGAAATAGAACTATCTGATGAGAACAACTATGGTTCTCCAGATGATAAAGAGGTTATAGATCCAAAAGAAATAATGAATTTTGTGAGTAGCCTTGAGATAAAATCTCGTGGTAAACCGATTGAGATACGAGATTATCAGTTTAATGCTGTATGCCATGCATTACATAATAAAAGATCCGTATTAGTTAGCCCGACAGGTTCAGGCAAATCGCTTATCATATACATTTTAATAAAATATTACCTGTCAATGCTCAATAGTAATATACAGAAGGTGCTTATTATTGTACCGACTACCTCACTCGTTGATCAGATGTATGCTGATTTTGCTGACTACGGTATGAACGTAGAAGAAGGTTGTCATAAGATATATTCAGGTAAAGAAAAAATGACTAATGCCGGAACAGTTATATCAACCTGGCAATCGATTTATAAGTTACCTGGTAAATGGTTCGAACAATTCGGATGTATTATTGGTGACGAGTGCCATGGATTTAAATCTAAATCACTTAATTCTATTATGAATAAGGCACGTGAAGCCGAATACAGATTTGGTACAACTGGCACGTTAGATGGTACACAGACGCATGAGCTTGTACTACAGGGCTTATTTGGTAGGATATATAATGTAACGACGACAAAAAAGCTACAAGATAATGACACTCTTGCTAAACTCTTTATCAACGTTATAGTACTTAAATATACCGAAGAGATACGTAAGAGTCGTGGCAAACAGACCTATCAAGATGAGATAGATTATATCGTACGAAATGAGAGTAGAAATAAGTTTATAAGAAACTTAGCTACAACTCAGACTGGCAATACATTAGTTTTATTCCAGTTTGTAGAGAAACATGGTAAAATCTTATTTGATATGATACGAGATGATGTAGATGAAGAAAGAAAAGTATTCTATGTAAGTGGTGAGACTGCTACAGGCGATAGAGAAGCCATTAGAGGAATCGTTGAAACACAACCAAACTCGATTATTGTGGCGAGTATGGGTACGTTCTCAACGGGTATAAATATACGTAACCTGCATAATATAATATTTGCATCACCTTCTAAATCACAGATAAGAGTATTACAAAGTATAGGTAGGAGCTTAAGAAAGAGTGACGACGGCCGTGAGGCCAAACTATATGATATCGCTGATGACTTGCACTGGTTAGGAAGAAAAAACTTTGCATTAGAACATTCAGCCGAGCGCATTAAAATCTATAATAAACAGAAATTTAATTATAAAGTATATGAGGTTGAATTAAAGTGAGTGGAGATGTAAGACAAATAGTATTAAGTAATGGTCAAGAACTATTATGTGAGGTCATGCAATGGCCCGATCTAGATGTAGATGATAGTGAAGTTATGATCATACGTAAAGCCGCTAAGATTATTATACAAGAGAACTTTCAGGCAGGCACCAGATGGTTTACATTTAGACCGTTTATGACATATCAAGATGATAACAGTTCACTATGCTCTCTGATGCCTCATCATGTTATGTCAATAGGTCATCCATCTGATTTACTTAAAAATCAATATATTAGATATAGTAGAATGATGGCTGCAGAGCTAGCTGAAAAGACACAGGATACTAACGATCCATTCTCTCAATATATAGAACCACCAGTATCAGAAGATTTTGATTCGGATGGCTTTGATAATATATTACCTTTCAGGATAGATCCTAACAAGCTTAATTAGGTACCTCTCCTTCCTCAACAAGACTCTATTAATTATACCAACAATTGCGTACTTTGTACACAGTTAAATGCGCATATACTAAAATAAATTAAAATAAAATAGTTGTTTACAATCCCTTAGAGTTGTGTTATAATAATTACAACAAGATATACTAGGAGTTATCATGGCGAAAATAAAGCCCAAAGACAAACCACACTACGTTAATAATAGAGAATTCTCTTATGCTGTAGTAGACTATTGCACTGTTATTAAAGAAGCAAAAGCAGCCGAAAAAAGGTTGCCAGTCGTAACTGACTATATTGCAAAGTGTTTCCTTCGTATTGCAGAAGGCTTATCTCATAAATCAAATTTCGTACGATATACATATCGAGAAGAAATGGTTATGGACGCAGTAGAAAACTGTTTAAAAGCAATAGAAAATTATAATATAGAAGCAGCTACACGAACCGGTAATCCTAATGCATTTGCGTATTTTACACAAATATCTTGGTATGCTTTCCTTCGTAGAATAGCAAAAGAAAAAAGACAGCAAGATATTAAAATGAAGTTCATAGCACAATCTACGATTGAAGACTATACTGATATCGAATCATCTGGCGTTGCAAACAACGTTGCAATGCACTTTGTTGATACATTGAAGAGTCGTATTGATTCTATTAAGATAAAAGATACTGAAATGAAAGAGATTGTAAAACAAGAACGTAAGAAACAAAAATCAAAAGCTGTTGCTAACTCAGGTGATTCAGATTTAAGTGAGATCTTAACTTAATGAAAATATGCATATTGAATGATACCCATGCCGGTAATCACAATTCATCTGAAATATTCCTAGACAACGCGGATACCTTTTATAATGAAACTCTCTTCCCATACCTTAATAACAATAATATTAAGCATATTGTACATCTCGGTGATTATTTCGATAACCGTAAGTTTATAAACTTTAAAGCACTCAATCGCAATAGACAAAGCTTTTTATCAAAGTTGCGAGAGTATGGCATCACAATGGATATCATACCAGGTAATCATGATACATTCTTTAAGAATACAAATGACTTGAATAGTTTAAAAGAACTACTTGGTCATTATATGAATGAAGTTAATATCGTCATGAAGCCAACTGTCATGGACTTTGATGGATTTAAGATGGCGCTTCTACCATGGATTACGTCTGAAAATTATGACGAATCGATGAACTTCATCAAAGAATGTAAAGCTGATTGGTTAGGTGCACACCTTGAATTAGGTGGATTTACTATGCATCCTGGCGTACAAAATCATGGTGGAATGGATCATAAGATATTCAGTAAATTTGAAAGAGTGCTCACTGGCCATTTCCATACTAAATCAACGATAGACAATGTTACATATCTTGGTACACAATTAGAACTATCCTGGTCAGATGCACATGATCCAAAGCACTTCCACGTGCTTGATACGGCCACACGAGAGCTCACACCAATACAAAATAAACACACTTTATTTCATAAAGTTATGTACAATGACTCAGAAATAGATTATAATGATTATAACGTAAGTCAATGTGACAAGAAGTTTGTTAAAGTAGTAGTAATTAATAAAGCTAACCTGTTTACATTTGATCGATTTATTGATAGAATACAAGAAAGACCTATCTATGAACTGAAGATTGCTGAGAACTTTGACGAGTTCCTTGGTGCAAATATTAATGATGATAACATTTCTGTTGAGGATACTAGTCAACTCCTAGACAGTTACATTGAAGCTGCAGACACTGAATTAGATAAAGATAGGCTAAAGATGTCAATGCGCGAATTACTAACAGAAGCACAGGCCCTAGAAGTTGCATGATAATATTTACTAAACTAAAATACAAGAACTTTCTATCTACCGGAAATACATTTACAGCCATAGATCTTGCACGAAGCCCATCTACACTTGTTGTAGGGGCAAATGGCTCAGGTAAATCTACAATGTTAGATGCAATGTCGTTTGCTTTATTTGGCAGACCACATCGAAATATAAACAAACCCCAACTCGTGAACACAATAAACAATAAAGAATGTATAGTTGAAATAGAATTTACTATTGGTAAAGCACACTTTAGAGTTATGCGTGGGATCAAACCGAACCTCTTTGAGATATGGAAAGATGATACAATGTTGAATCAGTCTTCTCACTCGAAGGAGTACCAGAAGATTCTCGAACAAAATATCGTTAAACTGAATCATAAATCGTTTCATCAGATTGTTGTGTTGGGAAGTAGCAGTTTTATTCCTTTCATGCAGCTACCAGCACAACATCGTCGTGACGTTATTGAGGATCTTCTGGACATTAATATATTCTCTCAAATGAATAAGATTGTAAAAGAACGCAATACAGTTCTCAGAGAGCAGCTAAAAGATCTTACATATAACCTTGATTTTACTAAAGAGAAGATAGAACTACAACGTAAATACATACGTGAGATTGGTGCACTTAATGATGAGAATGCAAAGAATATCACAACAAAGATTGACGCGCATCATAAACAAATAACAAGTATGCAAAAAGATAACTTTGTACGTGGTGAAAGAATCGCTGGCATACAAACAGATTTAGATAATAACCTAAAGAAGACACACAATAAGAAAACTTCGTTAAGTCAATATCAGATGTCTTTTAAGCAGCAGATGGTATCTGTAGTAAAGGATTCTAAGTTCTATGAAGACAACGAAGTATGTCCTACATGTGATCAGGATATCGCTGAAACTGTAAGAGAGACTAAGTTATCAGATTCGAAAGAACAGGCTAAAACATTACAAGAAGCAATAGAGAAATCTCAAAGCGAGATGAGTAAAATAAACGATTCTATTGATAAGCTCAATGTATTAGCTCAAGAGGTACGTGATAATAGTACAGAGATACTAGCTAATAACAAATCTATCGATATGTTACAGAAACAAATATCTACATACGAAGATGATATGGCCAAGTTAAGTGGCAAAGAAAGTGATCAAGCACAAGCAAATGGTGACTTAACAACATTACTTAACAATAAAGAAGCTTATGTAGAAGAGAAGTTAACACTCAATGAGACCTATGCATATAATAATGTAATGTATGAGATGTTGAGAGATACAGGTATTAAGACAAAAGTGATTAAAGAATACTTACCAGTTATCAATAAGCTTGTTAATCAATACTTACAGACTCTTGATTTCTTTGTACATTTTAATCTAGATGAATCATTTCAAGAAACAATACGTAGTCGCCATCGTGATTCATTTACATATGATTCGTTTTCTGAAGGTGAGAAGCAGCGTATCGATTTGGCATTACTATTTGCTTGGCGTCAGATTGCTAAGATGAAGAACTCTGTAGCCACAAACCTATTAATACTTGATGAAACATTTGATAGTTCACTCGATCATGATGGCGTAGAAAATCTTATGAAGATCTTAAATACACTTGATACGGATACAAATGTATTTGTTATATCACATAAGGGTGAGATACTAGACGGCAGATTCAAAGATAAGATCGAATTTAGTAAGAAGAAAAACTTTAGTACAGCTGAAATTAACAGTGTACAAGAAGTTTAAACTGTGATATAATATATTTAATAATAAAGGAATCATAATGAATATATCTGAAAATACAATGCAAATATTAAAGAACTATAGTTCTATTAATCCTAATTTTATTGCACGCAAAGGCAATACGATTACTACAATATCAGAAGCAAAGAATATACTATCTTCTTGTTCTGTTGAAGAGGAGTTCGAACAAGATGTGGGTATCTACGATCTAAATGAGTTTCTCAGTGTATTATCACTTGTTGAGCAACCTAAACTTTCGATGGAAGAAAAATGGGTTATGATAAGTGATCAAACCGGTCGGTCTAAGATAAAGTATTTCTTTACTGATCCTGAAATGTTAACCTCCCCAACAGAAAAGATGATAGAAAATGCTAGCTCCATGGATAATTTTGACATTAGTTTTGCCCTTGATAATGACACTTTAAATAGGATAAAACGTGCATCTGCTGCTCTTGGCAGTACAAGCATGAAAGTAGAAACAAAAGATACAGGTGGTGTGGTATTAAAGGTATTTGATACTGAAAATCCTACATCTAATACATTTTCTATTGATGTGCCTGGTCAAGGCCAAGGAGAAGGTACACATATTATTAATATAAGTAACCTTAAGATCGTTCCAGGAGATTACGATGTGAAGATTTCAAACAAAAATATCTCCAATTTTATACACAAAGAAAAACCTATTCAATATTGGATTGCGCTTGAAAAATAAGGGAAAGAAAATGAATAAGAAAATAAACACAGTTGACGACCAAATTAAAGTTGATATGGCTGAAAAAGGTATGACTGATATAGAAGCACATAATATTTTAAATCCTATTACAGATCTTGCTAATCTAAGTGCACGTAGTACTATAGCAGTCATTGATACTGTTGTACAACGTGGTGGTTTTAGAGGTGAAGAGCTTTCTACTATTGGCCAATTGCGAGATCAATGCGTACAGATTGTAGCACTTGCTGAGACTGAAATACAGAATATGGCACAAGAATAGGTGTACAACTGTTCCGATATATGATATAATATGATTAAACTACTTGAAAATGGAACTGAATGAAAAACTTTATCTGGGTCGAGAAATATCGACCAATGACAGTATCAGATACTATACTCCCTGCGAGTCTAAAAACTACCTTTAAAAACATGCTTGCTACCGGTGAACTGCAGAATATGCTCTTCACTGGCACTGCAGGTCTTGGCAAGACTACTATTGCCAAAGCATTATGCCGTGAGCTAGGACTTGATTATATTGTAATCAATGGTTCTGAAGAAGGTAATATCGATACACTCAGAGGCAAAATCAAACAGTTTGCATCTACTGTATCTCTTGAAGGTGGTAAAAAGGTTATCATACTTGATGAAGCTGATTACCTCAATCCACAGTCGACTCAACCTGCACTACGTGGCTTCATAGAACAATTCAGTGATAACTGTAGATTTATTCTGACTTGTAACTTTAAGAACCGTATCATTGAACCACTTCATTCACGATGTGGTGTATACGAATTTAATACAACAAAGAAACAAATAGCAGGACTTGCTGGCCAGTTTATGACAAGACTTGAACAGATACTTGCTGCAGAACAAGTAACTGCTGATAAGGCTTTACTTGCTGAAGTTATAATGAAATACTTGCCTGATTGGCGAAGAGTCATTAATGAATGCCAACGATTTAGTATCAATGGCAAATTAGATACTAGTATTATAAATACAAGTGACCATAACCAATATAATGACTTACTGAAACATCTAAAGAACAAAGACTTTAAAAAGATGCGCGCATGGGTAGTAAATAACATTGATGTAGATGCATCTGCTATATTCCGTGGCATATATGACCGTATGGTAGATAGTGTACAACCTACAAGTATTCCACAACTCGTGTTGATACTTGCCGATTATCAATATAAGAATGCATTTGTAGCTGACCATGAACTTAATATTGTTGCATGCATGACTGAAGTAATGTCTAACGTGGAGTTTAAATAATGATAGTATTCGATAATATAGTTGAAATCATATTATATACGCAAGATAGGTGTGGATACTGTGTACTTCTAAAGAACAAACTGACTGAATGGGGTTATTCTTACACTGAAAAGAATATCATGTATGATGCCGAAGCAAAAAAATTCATAAAAGAAGAGGGCCATACAACTGTTCCACAGCTATACTACAATAGCAGTGACATGTTAAAAGGCGACTCCGTGCATCTCACAAGAGAAATACTAGTCGAACGAATAGCCAATAGGCTAACCGAAGAATGGCCATAAAGGCCGTATAAATAACAAACATTCTGATATATTAACAAAGGACAAGTTTAATGACTGAAGAAACAGCTAAAACCAAAGAAACTATGACAATTAATGGTGCGCAGCATATTGTTGAAGATATGACACCAGAGCAACAATACATGATACGACAGCTCAAAGATCTACAGCAAAAAACTGAAAGTACTCGTTTTGCACTAGATCAGTGTCAAGTTGCGGCAAAAGCCTTTACTGCGGGTTTAATCAAAAGCTTGGAGCCAGCAGAACCTGAAGCGCCTGTAGAAACACCTACAGAAGCCTTAGAGTCCATCGAGGCACCATTGACTGGTGCTGCTGCAAGTGCAGCTTTTGATGCAGCAAAAGTTAATTAAAGTATGAATCCGTTTGAGTATGTAAACTCAATCAATATGACTAAAAAGGATCTAATGGTCGACGACATAGCTGAAAAAGGTTATGCTCCGTTTATGATCAATAGATCCTTGTCATACTTTAATGATACTGTTCTCATGGCAAATGAGATGAATATGCACCACCACCTGGATAATAAGTTACAATACTCGTTTCTTATAAATATAGTCAGGAAGCGAAAGCGCTTTTCGAAATGGAACAAACCTGAACTAGAAAATGATATCGACGTGGTTAAAGAATATTATGGCTATAGCAACGAAAAGGCTCGCCAAGTTCTCCCCCTACTTACATCTTCTCAGATCTCAGAGTTAAAGATAAAGGTGAACAAAGGTGGAACAGGAAGAAAAAAATGATGTAGAGTGGACTCCAGCTACGATGCTTGAGATTACTCTAAATGAACCAGATGACTTTCTAAAGGTCAGAGAAACACTTACACGTATAGGTGTTGCTTCCAGAAGAGATAAAAAACTATTTCAATCTTGTCATATATTACATAAACAAGGTCGATATTTCATTGTACATTTTAAAGAATTATTCTTATTAGATGGAAAGAAATCTAACTTTGAGTTAAATGATCTCGAAAGACGTAATACGATTGCTACACTACTAAGCGATTGGGGTCTGATAGCGTTGGTCAAACGAGAGCCGTTAAGTTGTGCTCCGCTCAGACAGATTAAGATTATTCCGTTTAAAGAGAAAGAACAATGGGAATTGTGTCCCAAATATAATATAGGAAATACTAGACAAAATACACAATAAAAAGTTTTGTCTGTATAAATACCAGCGACGTGCAGAATAATCTGGCGTCATTAATCTTGCTTGCTTATAAAGGAGATAACACATGACAGGCATACACGCAATCTTTCCCCGATCATCATTTGTTGGTTTTGACCATTTATTTAAAGAATTGGATCATACCACAAGACACGCCAATGATCACTATCCTCCACACAATATACTAAAGATAGATGAGAATCAATATCTTATCGAACTTGCTGTGGCAGGTTTTAGTCAAGATGAATTAGAAGTTGATATCAAAGAACGGACATTAACGGTTAAAGGGGAACACCCAAGCAAAGGTCGCGAATACATACATCGTGGTATATCCACGAAGAAGTTCAAACGCACCTTTAGGCTGTCAGAATATGTAGAAGTACACGGAGCAGATCTAGTGGATGGAGTTCTAGCGATTGATTTGAAGATCGTCATCCCAGAAGAAATGCGTCCTCGTAAAATCACAATTGGTCAAAACGAGGATAACCAAAATGCAAAATATACTGACACACGGCAACAGCTTAATGAGCGCCGTAAGTGAAATAGCTAAAAAAATGTGGGCCCAACATCTTGTCAATCAAGAACGTAGAGCTTCATATTATGTGCTAAGATCTATGAATGATACACAACT
>Ga0115566_10002903_pt1 | contig 14044 bp, 12 predicted proteins | sample COGITO_mtgs_1204_3_FD_87173 | JGI IMG/M metagenome (GOLD analysis project Ga0115566, IMG submission 87173) | Pelagic marine microbial communities from North Sea - COGITO_mtgs_120405 | ecosystem: Environmental > Aquatic > Marine > Epipelagic | place: Germany:Helgoland, sampling site Kabeltonne...
CATGTCATCCGATTTGAGACGCTGGCGCAGGATTACGAACGGGTTTTGACTCAGCTGAATATTGATCCGGAAAGATGGCCGCTGCCGCATCGACGTGAAAACGCCAAGTTCGAGGGGCCAGATTACAGAGACTATTACGATGACGAATCCCGCGCGCTTGTCGGGCGATGGTACGCAAAAGAAATCGCCCACTTCGGCTATGAGTTCTGAACTGGCCTAGCGCAAGAACGCTCCAGTTCGCGAATGTTTCTGCCGCTCGCGTACCCAGATCAGCATGCCGGAGGCAACAATGATCGCAGCACCAATTAGGGTCCAGCCATCGGGAATGTGATTGAAAACCAGATAGCTGGTGATCGCCAGATAGATCATGAAGGAATAGGTGTAGGGCATCAGCGTATGTGCGGCGGCAAAACCGTGGGCGCGGGTCAGCAACTCGTGCCCTGACCAGCCCCAAAGGCCCAGCGCCAACATAAGACCCCAATCCAGAGCATTTGTTGGGTTCTGCCAGGTTACGATAGCCAGTGGCAAAAGCACGAGCGTCCCCAGCGCTCCCATGTAGAATTGCATCGTTTCGGCGGCGACGACACCAGACAGCCGACGTGTGATAATCGAATAGAGCGCCAGCGAAATTGAATTGTAGACCGTCAACAGGGCGGCCCAATGGAACGTTTCGCCGAATGGGCGGATCACCACCAACACTCCGATGAACCCAAGAACGATCGCGAACCATCGCCATTTACCGACTCGCTCTCCCAGCAGGGGCATCGATAATGCACAGACGACAATCGGGGCTGAAAACATAATCGCTGAAGTAACAGTCAGTGGCAGATATTTCAGCACGATGAAATTGAAGACGGTCGAAGAGATCAGAAGGAACGCCCTCAATCCAACCAGCGCAGGGCGCTGCGTTGAAAACCGGTCTCGTGTGAAGCCACCACGTCCAATGTGGACAAGCGAAATCAGGAAATGACCGACGTAGCGCATGAATGCCAGCTGGAAAGCGTGCAATCCGGCGATCACCAACCATTTGACGGATGTGTCGATCAGCGAAAACAAAAAATAAGCGCCTAGCATCATCACGATGCCCAATTGAGCGCGATCCTGATTGGCGCGAGGAGCGAGACCGCTCATTCGGTTAGACTATCGACCAAAACGCCTCGCAAAAAAATCGGTCATTTGCGACACCATCAGATCACCGTCACCTTCATCAATTGCAGTCTGCAGAGCTTCGTTCGCAGATTTTGACATGATAGTTTCGGCGTTTAGATCGGCAGCCATTTTGGCGTAGTAACCGACGTCTTTGGCGGCGTTCCTAATCGAAAAGGCGAGTGTGTCCGGAATGCCATCGACTGCGTAGCCTTTCACGAAGTCCATCATTCCTGAATGGAGCGGCCCGGCTGCGATAACATCGTAAACCGCCTTGCGTTCAATACCAGCGACGTCGGCCATGGCGAACACTTCGGCCATGGCGTTCGCCGTCGTCATACCGAAGAAATTGTTCAGCAATTTAATCGTGTGGCCTGATCCGAGTGCGCCCAGATGAAAAACATTCTCGCCCAGATCGTCTAGAATCGGACGGATGCGGTCGAACGTTAACTTATCGCCGGCAGCCATGATGTTCAGCTTGCCGTCTTTTGCATGGGCTGGCGTGCGACCTAGCGGCGCGTCAAGATAAACTCCGCCAGCAGCTGCAACTTCGGCCCCCAATGCCTTGGTCGACTCTGGCAGCGACGTGCCGAAGTCCACAATCACAGCCCCCGGCTTCAACCCGGCGATCACTCCGTCCGGTCCGCGCATGCGGGCTTCGACCGAGGCCGACGTATCGACGCACAGCATCACGATATCGCTTGCGGCGGCCAGGTCGCGGGCGGTTGCGGCCTCGGTTGCGCCGCGGGCGACCGCAGCATCAACTGCTGCTCGCGACCGGTTTGCTATCACCGTCACAGGGTAATCCAGTGACTGAAGGCGTTCGACCATCGCAGTTCCCATTAGGCCAAGGCCAATGAATCCAATTGCAGGTTTCGTCATGTTCGTCCTTCCGAGGGGGTTGCCAATCAGGCACAGAATGGGGCGTCAGATGCCCAGCGGTGAATGTCGATATGAGGTTGATCGGCTAGTCGGGCGCGGGCTTCTTGCCACAGGGTGCGCCAGATGCGCCAGTCCTGCAATTCGCTGGTGGGATCACTTCGTGAACGCGCGACGAACTCAGGGAAATGCGTTCGGCCTGAATTTTGCCCGGTGACGTGATAGCGCAGATCGAAGGACCAGCGGAACCCGTCTGTCTTATTAACCAGCGAAGCATGGGGCGTCAGCGGATGGAAAATCACCGCGCCCCCGGCTTTGACCGGCAGCGGCACGGCTCGCGCCTCATCCACGAAACCGTCGGCAATCCCTGTCTGAGTGCGGGGACAATGGGGAAGAATTTCCTGCTCCGGCAGTTTTGGCAGCACCTGAAGACAACCGTTTTCCACAGTCGCGTCGGTGATCGCCAGCCACACGGTAACCAACTGCGTCTGATCCGCTTCTTCGAGTGCGACAGCGCGATCCTGATGCCAGTCGGTGGCGGTGATGTGCGCGCGGATCTCATCGGGTTGCAGGGCATCCGCTGGCGGTTTGATCCGCACATGCTGGATCGGATTGGACGTAATCTCTGGCCCGATCAGACATTCGACCAAGTCCAGTAATCGCGGTGAGGTGACCATGTCGAACACAGCTGGGCCAAAGTGCATCGGCGTGTCTGCCTCGATCCGGTCGCCGGGCAATGAGATATCCATCGGCTGAAACCATTCGCATTTGGCGTGATAGGCGCTCAGCAGCTTGCCCCAGAAATCCTCGGTGACCGGGTCGCCAACGCGCCCTTCGGACCGCCATCCTGCATAGAGCCGGTTGATCAACCCACTGTATTCATCGCGCACGGCGCTGAGCACTGCCGACTCAAGCACGTTCTCGACCACAAGAAACCCGTTATCGTTGAACTTGGTGACTTGGTCGGTGCTCAGCACAGGTCGCTCCTACAGCAGGATTGTTACAATCGGTGGCCAGATCAGAAGGATCGACAGCGCCAGAATCTGGATGCAGATGAACGGCAGGAAACCCTTGAAGATATCGGTCAGCGAGATGTGCGGCGGGGCTACGGACTTCAGATAGAAGGCTGCCGGGCCGAAGGGTGGCGACAGGAAACTGACCTGCATGTTCATCGTGAAGACAACGCCGAACCAGATCGCCACATGGCGCGGTTCCAGTTGCCCGAAGACGCCAATCTCTTCGATCGGCAGACGAAGAACGATCGGCAGGAATACGGGGATGATCAGCAGCACGATCCCAACCCAATCCATGAACGCGCCCATGAATAGAAGGATCAGCATCATCACCAGAATGACTGCCATGGTCGGCATTTCGGCCCCGACGATCAGATTGGCAATATAGGTCGGACCACCAGCAATCGTGTAGGCCCCTGCAAGAGCTGCCGCACCAATGGTGACCCAGATAATCGTGCCTGTTGATTTGAGGGTGCGCATCAGGCTGTCCCAGACAAGCGACATGCTTGCCTCGCCCCGGAATATTGAGATGATGAGCACTGCCGCGACGCCCATTCCGGCCGCTTCCGTGATGCCAGTGATGCCACCGTAGATTGAGCCGAGAACAACGCCGATCACGACTATGGGGGCGACCAGCCCCTTGCCCATGTCCCAGCCGGTTTTGGTGCGCTTCCAGCCAAAGGCAAAGAAGATCAAAGCAAGGGCGATGGCAACCATGCCACCGAACCACGGGATGTAGTCCGGGGTGCCGAAAGTGATCGGGTCAACATTCTCGATCAGAGCGTTCTGTCCGGTGACAGTGAAGAACACCGCTCGCAAGAAAAGCGCAGTGGCGAACCCAGCCCACAATAAGCACATGAACGCCCCGAACAGGGCGGCCTTGCCCCACCCGCGCGGCGTGCCCTCGACATGGTCGGGCAAGGGGGCGTCCTGAGGGCGCAGCTGCGTGCGGATGATGATGTAGATGATGATCATGCTGGCAAGCATGAAACCCGGCAGGAATGATGCCGTAAACAGCGCCTTGATCGAAGTTTCAGTGATCAGCCCGTAGATGATCAAGACGATGGACGGCGGGATCATCGTCCCAAGCGAACCACTTGCGCATATCGTTCCAATGGCGAGGTTCTGATTGTACCCAAGGCGCAGCATCTGCGGCAGGGCGATCAGGCCAAGAAGCACAACTTCTCCGCCGATGATCCCCGACATTGCCGCCATGATCACAGCCATCAACGAGGTGACGATGGCGATGCCGCCGCGCACGCCGGAAAGCCAGACATTCAGACTGGAGTACATCGACTTGGCGATGCCAGAACGCTCCAACAGTGCTGCCATGAAAATAAACAGCGGAATTGAAATGAGCACGTAATCCGTCAGAAGCCCGTATATCTTCTGCGTCAGAATATAGAGCGGTCCGGTGCCGGGCCTGCCTGTCAGCATCCCGTCGCCAAATGACAGCGGATTCAGGAACAGCGCGGGCTCGAACTTCAGCACCAGAACAAGCACGGCAAGGACCGCCGAGGCAAAGCCAAGCGGCATGCCGATGGCCAGCAGCACGATGAGGCTGAACATCAGGATGAGTGAGATTGTCCCGATGTCCATCAGTCGGCTCCCAATGTGCGTTTCAACGCTTCGATCTCTTCTTCGTCGATGTCGTCGGGGCCGACGTGGCTTTCCGGTTCCGCGTTCCAATCCGAGATCAGGTTGACGACGGCCTGCAGACCGACCAGCGTGACTGCGATCAAGATCATCGGTTGTATTGTTGCCGGAAGCGGTGGGTCAAAAGCGGTGCCGAAGGTTTCCCATCTGTAGAGTTTATTGATGAAAACCTGATTGTAGCTGCCGAACACCAGGAAGAAGGCAAACAGCAGGATCAGCGCGGTCGAAATGACGTCGAACATCTTCTGCATCCAACGCGGCACCACGTCATACAGCAGGAAAATACGGATATGACTGCGCTGCTGCATGGCATAGAGCCCAGCCAGCAGAAACACGAAACCGGCCAGCCACAGTGACAATTCATTGGCCCACAGCGTGGGCCGTTCGATCACATAGCGCAGAAAAACCTCGTACAGCATGACAGACGTCAGAAGCGCGATCAGCATCATGGTGACGCGGCCCAGAAACACCGACAGCCGATCAGCAGCGCGCCAGCTGGGGAATTCCATCCCCGCCCGCCGTACGGTCATCGTGCCGAAGATTGCCAACACCGGCAGCATCACGATGGCAAGCAGGTCCCAGACATCGATGAAGCCGATAAGACCTGCCGCGTCCGGGGTGACGTCGTTGCGTTCATGGATACTGCGCACTTGGCCGAAAAGGGATTCGTCCGACGGCGGTGCGATTGTCAGCATGTAGGCCGGTATGTGCCAAATCGCCCACCCGGCGGCGGCAATGAAGGCCAAAGGCACGATCCATTCAACGATGGAATGCTGTTTCTCGGACATTGTCGTGTCTCTCCCCCGGTTTCTGACAGCCTCGCCCCTGGCAGAAAAAAGGCAAGCCCTTTGGCCGGGCTTGCCTTGTCTTTTTCAACTAAGCTTGGGTCCGATTACTCGGACACAAGGCCCAGCTGTTTCAGGTAGGCAACGTGGCTTTCCACCAGCGCTTTGGCTTCCGGCGTGGTCGCGAACTCGGGCCAGGAGGCCTGAGCCGCATCGCGGAACGCCTGACGGTCTTCAGGCGACCAGTCATAAAGGTTCACACCTTTTCCGCGCAGCATCGCGGCGGCTTCGGTGTTCTTAACCTCGTTCAGCATCGCGGTGCGTAGGGCCAGCGATTCCATCGCGACTGACATGATGCGGCGGTGCTTTTCAGGCATCCCATCCCAGACCGCCTTGTTGCAGGTCAGGTGATCCGACGGCATCGAGTGGAAGCCCGGATAGTTGGTGTGCTCGACCAGATCATAGAGGCCCAGACCGACGTTGTTGGCCAAACCCGAAGCGTCTGCCCCGTCGATGATGCCGGTTTCCAGCGCGGTGAAGATTTCGGTGAAGTCCATCACGATCGGCTTGGCGCCCAGTTTTTCGAAGATTTTGGTTTCCATGCCCGGGGGCGAACGGAATTTCCAGTCTTTGAAGTCTTCCGCGTTGCGGATCGGCTTGGATGAGGACAGCGATTCCTGACCCGGCACCCACCAGCCGATCAGCTGCATGCCATAGCCGTTGTAAAGCTCCTGCGCAGCCTCAAGGCCACCTCCGTAGTAAAGCCAGCTCAGCTGCTGATAGGGGGTGTCATAGCCGCCCATGATGTCGCCGACGAACTGGAACGCCGGGTTCTTGCCGGTCTGATACCCGCCGCCCGTCATGTCACAATCAAGAATGCCCGTGGCAGCCGCGTCAAAGGTTTCGACAGATTTGACTACCGAAGACGAATAGAACATTTCGACTTCGATCTCGCCACCAGACATGGTCTGGATGTTGTCGACGTACTCGGCTGCCAATTGGCCCGAAAGCTGTTCGGTCGAGAAATGCGTCTGAATGCGCAGCTTGGTCGTCGCGTGGCTTTCTGCCAGCGCGGACCCGACCAGAAGCGCGGACGCCGCAAGCGAAGCTGCGGCCAGATTGGTGAATTTCATAGTGTCCTCCCGGTTCACGTTTTGACCGCCAGCGCGCTCTGATGGCATTTGGCGGCGTGTTAAGTGACCGAACCCTAGCAAGGGGCGGCTGATTCCCACAACAAAAAATCCAGCATTTTGTTGAATTTTGAAATACTTTCAAATGTTCAAAATTTCGCATAGTGTTAATATATGACAATTACTACCCAAACCGCTCGGTTGAACACCGGAGACATTTTTGAGGACCTGCGCGTGGGATTGACCACGGCGCGGTTTGATCCCGGCGCAAAGTTGATGCCGCAAGATCTACGCGCAATCTACGGCTGTTCAGCGAACACAATTCGTGAAGTACTGTTACGCCTCTCTTTCACGGGTCTGGTTGTGTTTGAAGAGCAACGCGGTTTCCGCGTCCGTCGCACCTCCTCACAGCGTTTGCACGATCTGGCGATTTTCCGAATTCAACTCGAGCAGGAGGGTCTGGCACGCTCGATTGAACGAGGTGGGGTTGCCTGGGAGGCGCAACTTTCCGCCGCACACTACAAATTACGTCACATCGAGGAGCAGGCGGAGACACCGGAAAAGCTGACCGACGTGCTTCCGCTGTGGTGTGCCGCTGAATGGGAGTTCCACGACACATTGCTGGCGGCCTGCGACTCACCCTGCCTGCGCGAGTCCTACCGGGGCGTCTACGACCAATTCCGCCAACAGCGTGTCACGTTGGACAACAATTTCGGGCATATCGATGAAAATATCCTGGAGCATCAGCGCATCCTGGAAGCGGCACTCGCTCATGATACCGTGACTGCACGACAGCATGTGTACAACCACCTGAAACGGAACCTGTTGCCCAATCAGAGCTGACCCAACTCGTCCTCGACATACTGACGGACAATTTCAGCGAAGCTGGCTTCAGCCGTGAAACCCAACATGCGGGCGCGTTCCGGTGCGAAATCGCGCGGCCAGCCTGAAACGATGGCCATGATCGCCGGATCATCCTTGCGCTGGATCAGCGCGACCGCATCGTTTCCGGCGACATCGCGCAGCGCCTCGATCTGTTCGGCCACAGTGCAGGACACCCCCGGCATGCTGAGGGCGCGACGTCCCTCCAGCCTCGCCGTGTCAAGCGCCGCCGCATGGGTCAGGAAACCGACCGCTGAGCGGGGCGAGGCGTGCCAATGGCGCACCGTATCGGGCACCGGCAGGATTGCCGGTTGGCCGTTCAGTGGCTCTCGGATGATGCCCGAAAAGAAGGACGATGCTGCGAGGTTCGCTTTTCCCGGTCGCACGCAGACCGTGGGAAGGCGGATCGAGAGTCCGTCGATGAACCCCTTGCGCGAAAAGTCGGTGACCATCAGTTCGGTGATCGCCTTCTGCGCGCCATAACTGGTCCGCGGCGCTTGGAAAAACGTGTCGTCGATCTGCGCCGGAAAGGGCGCTCCGAATACGGCGATGGACGACGAGAATACCAGCCGGGGCACATAGCTGCCGCCACTCTCTTCATGCTCTTCCCGCAGTGATTCCAGCAAATGCCAGCAGGCCATCATGTTGGTCGCCCAGCCTTTATCGAAGTTGGTCTCCGCCTCGCCCGAAACGATAGCCGCCAGGTGAAAAACCACATCCGGGCGCAGCGCTGCCAGCCGCGCCGCCTCAGCTTGATCCGCCAGATTGCCGGTCAGATGATGCTCTGCCGAAGCCCCGGAGGGCGGAAACCCGATGTCGTAGAGTGTCACCTCCGGCGCGACATCACTGCCAAGCCCTTGTGTGGCAAGGTGGGCCGCCAGTTTCTGGCCAACCATGCCGCCACCACCAATGATCAGGATTTTGGTCATCGCAATTCTCCGATCAGATCGCTGCCGTCATGCCGCCGTCGACATAAATCGTCTGCCCCATCACGAAGGACGATCCGGCACCCGACAGGAACACCGCTGCGCCGACCAACTCTTCGACATTTCCCCAGCGCCCGGCGGGCGTTCGCGCCTCCAGCCAGGCGGAAAACTTCGGATCGTCCACCAGCGCTTGATTGAGCGGAGTTTTGAAATACCCCGGCGCAATCGCATTCACCTGCAATCCGTATTTCGCCCAATCCGTCGCCATCCCCTTGGTCAGGTTCCGTATCGCCCCCTTGGTAGCCGTGTAAGGCGCAATGCCGGGCCGGGCGAGTTCGGACTGGACCGAAGCAATGTTGATGATTTTACCAACCCGACGCGGGATCATCGCCTTCGCCACAGCTTTTCCGACCAGATAGGCGCTGGTTATGTTGGTCTTCAGCAGCAACTCCCACTGGTCATCGGGAAATTCCTCCAAAGGCGCGCGGAACTGCATGCCTGCATTGTTAATCAGGATGTCGAGCGCACCATTTGCCTCGATCCCAGCCACCCCTTCGGCAACCGCAGCGCTGTCGGTGACGTCAAAAGCGGCGGTTTCAATCGAGTATCCCTCGCCGCGCAAAATATCAGCCGCCGCCTCCAGCCGATCTGCATCGCGGGCGTTCAGCACCACGCTCGCCCCGTATTGCGCCAGCCCGCGCGCCAACGCGAACCCGATGCCCATGCTGGATCCGGTGATCAGCGCTCGCTTCCCCGTCAGATCAAAAAGATTGCCTGTCATCGTGCACTCACTTTCTATTGCCATAGGTCCGGACCCTAGTAATCACATTTGCTATCGACTAGGCCTTCGGGCCGAAAGTCTGAAATCACTGCGCGGTGCCGTTCATGAAAGCTGTCGTTATCCACGCCGCCCACGACCTGCGTATCGAAGATCGTGAACCGCAAGCACTGGGCGAGGGTCAATTGCGCGTCGCCATCGAGGCTGGCGGCATCTGTGGATCAGACTTGCACTATTATCACGATGGCGGCTTCGGAGCGATCCGCCTGCGTGAGCCGATGATACTGGGCCACGAGATTGCCGGTCGAATCGTCGAGGGCACGGCCGAGGGGTTGGCGGTTGGCGACCGGGTGGCTGTGTCACCGAGTCGGCCTTGCTTTGACTGCACATATTGCCAGCAGAATATGCACAATCATTGTCTGAACATGCGGTTCTACGGCAGCGCCATGCCGATGCCTCACATTCAGGGAGCGTTCCGTGAAGAACTTAACGTCGATGCCGCGCAATGCTTTGCGGTCGGCCAGAATGTGTCGGCGGGCGAAGCCGCGATGGCGGAACCGCTGGCCGTTGTTCAGCACGCACTGGTTCGCGCGGGCGCGCTGGACGGCAGGCGCATTCTGGTCACAGGGTGTGGTCCGATCGGAGCTTTGTGCGTGTTATCGGCGCGGGCTGCGGGCGCGGCAGAAGTCGTTGTAACCGATATCTTGGACCCAGTGCTTGCATTGGCCAGACAGATCGGTGCGGACCGCGCCGTGAATGTTGCGGCTGAACCGGATTGGACCAGAAAATATTCTGCGAACAAAGGCCACTTCGACGTGATGTTCGAGGCTTCTGGAAATCAGGCCGCGCTGCGCTCGGGGCTGGACGTTTTGCGTCCTCGCGCCACTCTGGTTCAGTTGGGATTGGGCGGAGATATCAGCATTCCGCAAAACCTGATTGTCTCCAAGGAAATCGACATCAAAGGCGCATTTCGATTCCACGAAGAATTCGGCACTTCGGTGGACCTGATAAATTCCGGCACTCTCGACCTGGCGCCCCTGATCACCGATAGTTTCCCGGTCGATCAGGCAGTATCCGCCTTCGATCTGGCAAGTGACCGTTCGGGGGCTATGAAAGTGCAACTGCAATTTTCGAATTAAACGCGAGGCAGAAGAATGGTGGACGAAAAACCTGGATTGTTACTAATCGGTGACGCGACCGAACGGATGCGCGCACGGTTCTCATCCGAATTCACTGTGCATGATTCTGCCGCATCAAGCGTGGATCAAATATTGGCATCGCACGCGGACCGTATCATTGCTGTAGCCACGAATGGTCACGATGGCATCAAGCCGCAAATCATGGCGGCTTTGCCAAATCTGAAAATTATTTCCTGCTATGGAGTCGGTTACGATGCCATCGACGCCAATACAGCAGCGAAACGCGGCATCATCGTGACTCACACGCCGAATGTTTTGAACGACGAAGTGGCCAATACCGCCATTCTTTTGTTGCTGGGTGTTGCGCGGGACTTCGTGGCTAACGACGCCTACGTGCGGGCCGGGCGCTGGTCGACCGACGGCAACGCACCGCTTAGCCGATCAATTCATGGTATGACGGTCGGAATTCTGGGATTGGGCAGGATTGGGGAAACGATTGCCGAAAAGCTGAAGGCGTTCGGCTGCAAAGTCGTTTATCATTCCCGCAATAGAAAGCCGGTCGACCTTACCTATTATTCTGATCTGAAAGAAATGGCGCAGGCGTCGGATGCGCTGATTTGCATCACACCCGGCGGGGCTGCGACCCGGCATCTTGTGAACGAGGAGATACTAGACGCGCTTGGGCCAACCGGCATCCTGGTCAACGTCGCGCGCGGTTCCGTTGTCGATGAAGCGGCGCTGGTCGAGGCGTTGAACTCAGGCCGGATCGGCGGCGCCGGCCTTGATGTCTTCGAAGCGGAACCGGTTGTTCCTAAGGCACTTTTCGGAATGCCAAACGTTATTTTGCAGCCCCATGTCGGAAGTGCGACGGTCGAGACCCGGCGCGCGATGGGCGATCTGACCTGTGACAACCTTAGCCAGTTCCTTGTTGATGGTACTGTGCTGACCCCGGTGCCGGAATGTTCCGATCTGGTATGAGTGAGATTGCACAAGTTTCCACGCAGTTATTCAACATTCCATTGGACGACGTTCTGGTGGATGCCAAACACGGTGACCACACGCATTTCCAGCTTGTCACAGTCACCATCGAGACAACCGACGGATTGTCCGGCACAGGATATACATATACGGGTGGCAAAGGCGGGCATGCCATCAAGGCAATGATCGACAATGATCTTGCGGCGTTTCTAATTGGGAAATCTGCGGCAACAGTGGAATCGCTGTACGAGGCGATGCAGTGGCATGTCCATTATGTCGCGCGTGGCGGAATTGCCAGTTTTGCCATTTCGGCGGTCGACATCGCGCTGTGGGACATTCGCGGTAAATCGACGGCGCAGCCATTATGGCAATTGGCCGGAGGTTATTCTGACAAATGTCGTGCCTATGCCGGCGGAATTGATCTGAACTTTCCACTCCCGAAATTGCTCGATTCAGTTCGCGGGTATTTGGAACGCGGCTTCAACGGCGTCAAAATTAAAATCGGCCAACCGACATTGGCCGAAGACGTTGAGAGAATTGCGGCAGTGCGTGAGTTGATTGGCCCGGACGTAGCGTTCATGGTCGACGCAAATTACTCGATGACCCGCGAACAGGCCATCGAGGCCGCACAAGCATTCGCACCATTCGACTTGCTGTGGTTCGAAGAGCCGATCATCCCCGACGACTACGCGGGTTTCGGCGAAATCGCCGAGGCGACCGGTATGCCACTGGCGATGGGTGAGAACCTGCATACAATTCACGAATTTAAATATGCCGTGGCACAGTCGAAACTCAGTTATCTGCAACCCGATGCCTCGAATTGTGGTGGTGTGACCGGCTGGCTGCAGGTTGCCGAGTTGACGCGCGACACGGGTATTCCGATCTGCAGCCACGGCATGCAGGAGCTGCATGTCAGCTTGGTGGCCAGCCAGCCGCATGCCGGTTGGATCGAAGTGCACTCATTCCCGATTGACCGCTACACAACGCGACCGCTGGTGGTCAAAGACCATCTGGCGATAGCACCGATGGACCACGGGACCGGCGTGACGTTCGACTGGAAAAAACTTGGGCCATACAAAGTGCACCAATAGCCCGCTGGCATCGGATCGGATTAGGTATTGCTCGTGACGGCGGAGAGCTCGCCGCTCCCTATTCGAGGGGCACAGTGACCTTTGATGCAGCCTCGCGCGCGTACACAAAGACTTGCTGTCCACGTGGCGCAACAGGAAACCGGCAGAGGCCTGGCTAGGGACCATCGAAAACTATGCAGCTCCCATGTTCGTCAATTCGATGTTGGGACGGCAGACGTTCCGTCCGTGCTTTCAGCGATACCAAGCACGGAAAATGCAATGTGACGCTCGATAGCGCCTTAGCGGAGCTTCTGGCTCCGGGTGCAAACGACAACACCCGCAACAGCAATGTTACGGGTGGTACGTTCTTGTTGGTTGCGGGAGCTCGCAACCCACGATGTCGCATCATGGTGAGCAAAGGGCGCAATTTGAACTGAGGCAAGCCCTGCGCGCCGAGATTATCACGCTGAAAACTTGTAAGGCTAACCAACCCATATTCGTCTAAATAGGAAATTACTTTCTGGAAACCCAACAAACGAGGCGAGCAGGCCAGCGCAGGTTCGTCATCTACAAGAGAGCGTGGCTCGATCATGCGGCACCACTTCCAACCAGCCATTCGTCCAGCTTGGACCAGCGTCTTCGTCCTGACACGTTCTTCACGGCGATGGCCACCGCCTTGCGCTGACCGATAATAACAACCAGGCGCTTGCCACGCGTAATTCCAGTATAAAGCAGGTTGCGCTGAAGCATGGCATAATGCTGCGTCAGGACCGGGATGACGACGGCGGGGTACTCAGATCCCTGGCTTTTGTGAATCGTCGCAGCGTAGGCCAGCACCAGCGTATCGAGTTCTCCGAACAGATAGGTCACTGTCCGGCCGTCGAAACTGGCGCTCAACTCTCCCTCATTGAGGTCGATACCATCAACGTAGCCGATGTCTCCGTTGTAGACCTCTTTGTCATAGTCGTTCTCGATCTGCATGACCTTGTCGCCAGGCGCGAAGGTCGACCCAAATCGTTCCACCTTGTTGTCACCGGAAGGATTCAACTTGGCCTGAAGTTCGATATTGAGCGAACGGGCGCCGACACCGCCACGGTTCATTGGGCAAAGAACCTGGATGTCCCGAATGGGGTCAAGACCGAAGCGTTTCGGGATCCTGGTCTTGACCATATCGAGAATACGCGTCACCGCCTGGTCGGGATCTTCGGCGGGAACAAAATAGAAATCGCTCTCGCTGTCGGGCTTGGTCAGGTCCGGCAATTGGCCCTGATTGATCCGGTGGGCACTTGTAATGATCTTGCTCTGGGCGGCCTGTCGAAACACTTCCGTCAGCCGTACGACCGGAATTACGTTGGATCCGATAACATCAGCAAGTACCTGCCCGGGCCCGACCGAGGGCAACTGGTCGATATCTCCGACAATCAGGAGCGCCGCATCGTCCGGAACGGCCTTGAGGAGCGCGTGCATGAGGGAGACATCGACCATCGAGCTTTCATCAACGACCAGAAGTTCACAGTCGAGAGGGCTCTCCTCGTTTCGCTTGAAGCTGAATGACTTCGGATCGATTTCCAGCATACGGTGGATGGTTTTCGCCTCCATGCCTGTTGCTTCTTTCATCCGCTTGGCGGCCCGCCCTGTTGGGGCGCACAGCAACAGCTTGAC
>Ga0115566_10002905_pt1 | contig 14036 bp, 13 predicted proteins | sample COGITO_mtgs_1204_3_FD_87173 | JGI IMG/M metagenome (GOLD analysis project Ga0115566, IMG submission 87173) | Pelagic marine microbial communities from North Sea - COGITO_mtgs_120405 | ecosystem: Environmental > Aquatic > Marine > Epipelagic | place: Germany:Helgoland, sampling site Kabeltonne...
ATTTCCTGATAAAAATTCACTAGAGGCTTTGTTTGTTCATGGTATAGTGAGAGTCTTTTCCTTACAGTATTCTCCTGGTCATCTTCACGCTGAATCAAAGCCTCTCCCGTCTCATCATCCAAGCCTTCTGTTGCCGGGGGGTTAAACTCAAGGTGGTAAACTCTACCTGAGTCCAGATGCACTCTTCGTCCACTTAGACGTCTGACTATTTCTTCATCAGGAACATCGATCTCCAGTACTATATCTATATCAATCCCAGCATCTCTAAGCGCTTCAGCCTGAGGTATAGTCCGGGGAAATCCATCAAACAGGAAGCCGGACTTGCAGTCATCTTTTGTAATACGTTCTTTTACCAGACCAATAATAATCTCATCAGTTACAAGTCCACCACTTTCCATCACCGACTTTACCTTCAAGCCCATATCTGACTCTGCTTTTACTGCAGCGCGCAGCATATCCCCAGTTGATATTTGCGGAATATCATAGGTTTCAGTAAGAAACTTTGCCTGTGTTCCTTTGCCGGCACCTGGGGCGCCTAATAAAATCATTTTCATTATTTTTTTCTCCGTTCTAAACAATTTACGATACACGGTTGATGTGCGGCTCACAACAAACCTGGAAACAGATTCATATAAAAGGCTGACTGTTACTAAACAGTCTTTTTTACCTCTTGCCAACACTCTTCCAGTTCATCCAGTGTTAGACTCTGAAGCGAATCTCCATTACCCGCTACTTTTTTTTCAAGAGCACGGAATCGGGTTTCAAACTTTTCATTGGCTTTTCGCAAGCTCGTTTCAGAATCTATCTTCAGATGCCTCGATAAATTAACCAGGGTAAACATTAAATCACCAAGCTCTTCTTCAATATGGACATCTGACTGCTCTTCAAGAGCCTCTTCCAGCTCCTGAATTTCTTCTCTTATTTTATCCAGCACCCCTTTGTGATCCGGCCAGTCAAAGCCTGCATGCGCAGCACGCTTCTGAATCTTTGTTGCTCGAGTAAGTGCCGGGAAGTTTTTGGGGATATCATCCAGAACACTTATATCCTCACTTGCCTTTTGTTGACGTTCTGACTGTTTAATTGCCTCCCAATTAGCTTCTACCTGATCAGGAGCTATGGTGCTCTGCGCTCCAAAGCTTTCAGTACTTGCTGCAGGAAAAACATGGGGATGCCTCTGTAATAATTTATTACTTATTTCTGACACGACGTCATTGAAATCAAAGTGACCTTGTTCTTGACCAAGCTGAGCATAAAAAACAACTTGAAATAACAAATCGCCCAGCTCGTTCGCGAGATGCTCGTAGTCTTCACGCTCTATTGTGTCAATCACCTCATAAACTTCTTCAAGCGTGTGAGGAGCAATGGTCTGAAATGTCTGCTTTATATCCCATGGACAGCCATGCTCGGGGTCTCTGAGCATGGTCATGATTTTTAAGAGTTCGTTAATATCCATCACCCTTCTCTTTGCCAGTGCATAGCAGCAGCTGATTATCTGACTAAACTACTTTTCCTGATCAACAAAAAGTGCCATTGCTTCTACATGTGCAGTCTGTGGAAACATATCCATTACTCCAGCATCAGAAAGACTGTATCCGTGCTCCACAAGATAAGCTGCATCCCGTGCCAGGGTTGCTGGATTACAGGAGATATAAACAATACGTTCTGGACGTATGCCAATGATTTCTGGCAGCACTTCAAAAGCACCTGACCGGGGAGGGTCCAGAACAATCTTGGAAAATCCTGATTTCATCCATGGCGCGCCTTTCATTGGCTGAGTTAAATCTGCGCTATAGAATTCCACGTTTTCAATACCGTTTGCCTGCGCATTTGCATATGCTCGATCGACCATGGTTTGTGCGCCTTCAACACCGGTAATGTGGCCACAATGCCGGGCTAGAGGCAGCGTAAAGTTGCCGAGCCCGCAAAACAAATCCAGTACAACATCTTCTTTTGTTAATTCAAGCAATGACACTGCTCTGGCAATCATTTGCCGATTAATTTCAGCATTTACCTGAGTAAAATCTGTGGGATGAAAAGCCATAGTCAAATCAAAATCCGGTAAACGGTAATACAGGCGGTCTTCCCCCTCCTCAGGGTAAGACTTACAGACTGTCTCCATACCACCAGATTGTAAATACAAGGCAATTGCATGTTCTTTGGCAAAATTTTGCAGTTTTTCCAGATCTTCATCGCTCAAGGGCTGCAAATGCCGAAAATTAAATGCACTGGTAAAGCCCTCCATATCAGGATCGCCAGCGGCCACTTCAATTTGGGGAATCTCACGAAAGCCTTGCAAGCCTCCAATCAAGGCAGACAGCGCTGGCAAAAGCTTCCCAATACGAGGATCCAGTACCTGGCAGCTATCCATATTGGTAATAAATGATGAGTTTTTTTCTCTGAAACCCACTAATACCTGCTCTTTTTTGTGTACATAGCGAACAGCCAGTCTTGCCTTGCGCCTATAAGCAAGCACCGGACCAGTAAGAGGCGATAAATGTTCAAACTCTTTATCAGAAACTGCATGGGTAAGCTTTTCAAATAACATGGCTTGCTTGAATTGAAGCTGTGCTTGAGGGTCAAAATGTTGAAGAGAGCAACCACCGCAGATTGATGCAAATTCACAAGCTGGTGTTATTCGATCTGGAGACGACGTCTTGATAGTGCTTAAAGATGCTTCATCATAACTCTCACGACGTGAAGTCAGCACAGCATCAACAATTTCACCAGGCAAAGCCTCAGCTACAAAAACCACCTTCCCCTCATGATGAGCAATTCCCCGTCCTTCATGGCTGAGTTTTTCAATCTCAAGTGTTATAGGAGTGGTAGGCAGGTTTTTACGACGACGTCTTCTCATAATTAATGCTTTCTAGAGCAAATAGGCTGGATTCAGGTACCGAAAAGTCCAGAAGATAAATAACGGTCACCACGGTCACAAATAATTGCAACAATGACAGCATTTTCCAGCTGTCGGGATAACTCCAGCGCAGCATAAACTGCACCGCCTGAAGAAACTCCGCTACAAATCCCTTCTTGCCTTGCCAGTGCACGCATGGTGTTTTCAGCATCTTCCTGACCAATATCAATGATCCTGTCGACTCTTTCACTTTCAAATATTTTAGGTAAATATTTCTCTGGCCAGCGTCTGATGCCTGGAATTTTTGCTCCCTCTTTTGGTTGCAGACCTATAATTTCTATTTCAGGATTTTTCCCTTTTAAAAAACGGGAGACGCCCATAATCGTCCCCGTGGTTCCCATGGAGCTGACAAAATGGGTAACCTTACCTTCAGTGTCCCGCCATATTTCAGGACCCGTGTGTTCGATATGAGCGGCAAAGTTATCAGGGTTGGCAAACTGGTCCAGGACTATCCCTTTGCCTTCAGCTTTCATTTTTTCGGCCAGGTCTCTTGCACCTTCCATGCCTTCTTCTGATGACACTTCAATCAGCTCAGCGCCATAAGCTGTCATTGAATCCTTACGCTCCTGAGTCGCGCTTTCCGGCATGATCAGGAGCATTTTATATCCCTTGATTGCCGCGACCATCGCCAAAGCAATACCTGTATTGCCACTGGTTGCTTCAATCAGTGTATCTCCGGGCTTAATTTCACCACGCTCTTCTGCCTTGTTGATCATACTCAACACTGGCCTGTCCTTCACGGAGCCTGCTGGATTATTCCCCTCCAGCTTCACCAGCACCGTATTGCTGGTTTCACCAGGCAGCCGCTGTAAACGTACCAGTGGAGTATTGCCTACAGTATTTTCAATAGTTGGGAATTGCATTTCTGGACCCTGCATTCTTAGGTGAGCCTGATTTTAACTTTCAGGCAATCATCAAAATTTTGCCGATAACAAAAAGGCGCTAATTCTATCCTGTGACGCTAATAAAGCCTACTCCTGAGAGAAGCATGCATTCAGTGTTTTGCAAAAAGGCTTCGACTCTGAAGCGGGTTTGATCCCAGGTGTGAATTGAGAATTCCGCGATTGACTGCTTTGGCTGTTTTGCGCGTTTCAGCAGCGGTAAAATTGCGGTCATGAATATTCAACAGCTCCTTGCCATGAAAAATATTTCCTGCAGAGGGATTACCCGTAGTTAGCAGGTTCTGGTCTTGTACTCTGACAAAACCACTTTCTTCCTGAAAATAATACCAATGCTCTGTTTCAATAGGTTCATGCGAATGCGCTTCAGCGCTAAAATCAATACCGTAGCCCAGTGTGTCCAGTAAAGAGAGTTCGAAATGACGCAATACTGGCTCTGCTGACTCTTCTGCAACCAGATTGGCCAGGGCATGCTCATATTGACTAAAAAACTCTGGATCAGCTTCATGACATTGAAATAATCTGACAATAATCTCATTTATATAAAGCCCACTGAACAGCTTCTCACCGCTTAATGCTAATGGGCCATCACGGAGATCAATACTTTTGAGCGTTTTTAACTCCCCTTTGCCTGAAAGAGAGATGTGGACCGGAGTAAATGGCTGAAGCAGACTTTTACTTTTTGAGGCAGCACCACGACCGCCTCGTGATATTGCACTTATGCGGCCATGATCAGGCGTGAGAAAATCGAGGATTAGGCTCGTGTCCCGAAATGGCCTGCTGTGCAACAAGTAGGCTGGTTGCATTTCGATGTTTCTGGCCACCAACTAATTACCATCCTCTGGGTATATAAAATGCTGGATTATTGATTTTGACGAGCTGGAGTAGAATAAATTGTATTCAGGAATGATCATCATAACCAAGACTTTTTAACGCCCTTTCGTCATCAGACCATCCGCTCTTAACCTTTACCCAAAGGCTCAACATGACCTTACTGCCCAGAAGGTTTTCAATATCTTTCCTGGCATCTGATCCGATCAATTTCAATCTGCTGCCGCCGTCACCAATGATGATTCTTTTTTGACCCGCCTTCTCTACAAGTATCAATGCACCAATATGGATGAGATTCTTATTTTCTTTTTCATCATGACGAAACTCTTCAATTTCAACAGTCACTTCATAGGGCAATTCATCACCAATTTGCCTGGTGATTTTTTCACGTATAAATTCTGCAGCAAGGAAACGTGCATTCTTGTCAGTTAATTGCTCTTCTGGATAGTAAAAAGCACCTTCAGGAAGATATTTTCCTATGCTGCTTTCAAGCTCCTCAACATTGTGATCTTTCAGCGCGGACAGCGGAAAAATTTCTTTGAAAGGATGCAGTTCTGTCAATTCTTCAAGGTATGGCAAAAGAATACTCTTGTCCTGAATCTGATCTACCTTATTCAACAGTAAAAGTACTGGCGTTTTATTATGCTTTAATTGCTGCAGTACCAATTCATCTTCTTCTGTCCACTTCATTCGATCCACCATAAATAAAATCAGATCAACATCCTTAATGACGCTTTGGACAGTTTTATTCATATAGCGATTAATGGCTTTATTCTGACCAGAATGCAAACCAGGAGTATCAACAAAAATCATCTGGGTATTCGCGACAGTCTTGATGCCAAGTAATCTATGACGAGTAGTTTGAGGTTTACGAGAAGTGATACTGAGTTTTTGCCCGATAATATGATTGAGCAAAGTAGATTTACCAACATTGGGCTTGCCAATAATGGCAATCAGGCCGCAACGATGAGGCCTGTCATGTGTTTGATCAGGAATGACGCTTGTCATAAGAGGATAATAACAGGAATATTCACAAACTCAGCGCTTTAAGCACCGCGTCAGCTGCTTCCTGCTCAGCGTCGCGTCTTGTTGAACCATATCCGGTTACAGGCTCTGGCAAGAGCTCAACACGGCAAAGTACAGCAAAGGTTTGCTGATGATCCTTGCCAGCCACTTCCAGCACCTCATATTCAGGTAATCCGGATTTAATGGCTTGCAAATGCTCTTGAAGCCGCGTTTTCGCATCCTTGGTCTGAGTATCCAGATCAAGAATTGCCAATCTTCCTTCAAACCAGCCCAGGACCGTCTTACGGCAGGTTTCGAGTCCCGCATCTAGATAGATTGCAGAAATTAATGCTTCAAGGGCGTCGGCAAGAATAGAGTCACGATCAGCGCCACCGCTTTTGAGCTCTCCAGAGCCCAAATTAAGTGAAGAACCCAGAGCCAATTCCCTGGCTATATCTGCCAGCGTTGAACGTTGCACCAGATCTGCACGAATGCGGCTTAATTGGCCTTCCCTGCCTTCAGGAAAGAGTCTGTAAAGCTCTTCAGCAATAAAGAAACCAAGAATCGAGTCCCCTAAAAATTCCAGACGCTCGTTATTATCCTGACCACTGCTGCAATGGCTAAGCGCCAGTTTCAGCAGAGCATGATTCTTGAAGATATAATCAATGTTAAGACTTTCAGAAGACACTATTTTTCAATGCGATAATTAAATTTCACAACCGCGTCAATATTCGAGAACATAGGTACTCGCGATTCATAGTCAACGACCAGGTAATCAATTCCGCCTTCCTCAACCTGATCAATGCCATCACTAGCAAATGTTCCACCATTGGTTTGCGCAGTACGGGTCACATAGGTCCGAACATCCCTCAAGGACATTTTGCTTAATTCACCACTTTCTTTAAGATTTTGCAGAGCATTGCTTATCACCTGATCATCCATATAAGCCGGGGCAATTTTTAAACCAGCCAAAATCAGAATCCCGAGCAAGGTCATAACAACAATCAAAGCATACAGTGAAGCACCTTGCTGACTATTCAGATCTTTCAGTTCTTTTTGTAGCTTGGAACTTTGCCTAACATCTTCCATTTTTCACCTCACTATCAACATGACATCTGTCAGGGGCTTTCGATAAATCGGTTGTAACTAAAGCTGGGTAAATTAAAACCAGGTTCTTTGTGCATCCAGACAGCTACTGCTTTGCCGACGATATTATCTTCAGATGCGGGTCCCCATACTCTGCTATCACTACTATTATCCCTGTTATCACCCATCATAAAGTAATGACCTTCAGGGATTACTCTGCCTTCAGGCCACAACCAGGCACCAGGCCTGATGTATGAAGGTGATGCCGAAGTGTATATATCGTGGGAAATTCCGCCTATCGTTTCCAGAGAATAAATTACTGAAGGCCGCCTGTCGTTGATGAAGTCGACATATTCTTGCTCCAAAGGTTCTCCATTCACATATACGGCCTTGCCTTCATAGCGAATATGATCTCCCGGCAGACCAATTACTCGCTTTATATAGTAATTTGGATCATGAGGCGGAACAAAAACCATGACATCGCCGCGTTTAGGCTCAGCTACATCCAGAATCTTCGTACCAATTACTGGAAGTCGCACACCGTAAGCATATTTATTGACGACAATGAAATCACCAACATTCAAGGTCGGAATCATAGAGCCAGTCGGAATCTGGAAAGGTTCAAAAAGAAAAGAGCGAAGAATTAGAACGGCAAAGATAATTGGGAAAAAAGATTTTGCGTAATCTACTGCCAATGGTTCCTGATAAACCAAATAAGCCTGTTCCAGGGTTTTCCTGTTGGGAAATTGCGTGCCGTCTTCTTTTCCCTTTTCCGCACCCGTGTTTTCGCCATCTTGCAGATAATTTAAAAAGCCATTGAAGTCTTCATCTGAAATACCTTTTTCTGTCAATAGCGCTCTGACTTTTACTTCTCTTGGTTTTCTAAGAAAAATTACATCCAAAAGCCAGATCACCCCGGTAATCAGGGAAAAAATCAATAACAGCAAAGAGAAATCAAAACTCATATTTTTATGTCGGCCACTGAGTGGCTGAATGCTCCTTTTTGTTTACAATTCAGATATTCCAATTTAATCACTATTTATCAACTTTCAAAATCGCCAGAAACGCTTCTTGCGGGACTTCTACATTGCCCACCTGCTTCATGCGCTTTTTACCGGCTTTTTGCTTTTCAAGCAGCTTCTTTTTACGCGTAATATCACCGCCATAACATTTTGCAGTAACATTCTTGCGCAAAGCCTTGACTGTCGTCCTTGCCACAATTTGTCCGCCAATTGCCGCCTGAATTGCTACATCAAACTGTTGCCGGGGAATGAGTTCCTTCATTTTTTCAGTCAGAACTCGACCTTTCGATTGAGCCTGATCCCTATGTACGATCAGCGCGAGCGCATCTACTGTATCACCATTGATCAAAACGTCCAGCCTCACCAGGTTTGCTTGCTGGAAGCGAATAAAGTGATAGTCCAGAGATGCATAGCCACGGCTAACAGATTTAAGCCTGTCAAAAAAATCGAGGACAACTTCGTGCATCGGCAATTCATATTTTATGGACACCTGCTGTCCAACAAATTGCATGTCTTTTTGTACTCCACGCTTTTCCACACAGAGACTCAGCACATTTCCTATATATTCTTTGGGCACAAGAATGTTGGCTTCTACTATTGGCTCCCGCATCTCTTCGATATTGGTTGTTGGTGGCAAGCGTGACGGGCTTTCAACCTTCAGCACTTCACCTCTGACTGTCAAAACTTCAAAGACCACTGTCGGAGCTGAAGTAATAAGATCCAGATCATATTCCCTTTCAAGACGTTCCTGCACAATCTCCATATGCAACATGCCAAGAAAGCCGCACCTAAATCCGACGCCCAGTGCATCAGAACTTTCTGGCTCGTAAATCAGCGCGGCATCGTTCAGAGTGAGCTTTTCCAGCGCATCTCTGAAATTCTCATAATCATCGCTGGAAACAGGAAACAGTCCGGCAAAAACCTGAGCCTGGACTTTCTTGAAGCCTGGCAGCATAGGTACGTCCGGTGTTGAAGCATGAGTAATCGTATCCCCTACCGGCGCCCCCTGAATCTCCTTAATGCTCGCCTCGACAAAACCTACTTCCCCGGCCTTTAATTCTTTTTGTACCAGGCGCTTGGGAGTGAAAATACCGACATTGTCGACGATATGAACTTTACCAGTGGATTTGGCAATGATTTTGTCTCCTTTCTTGATAGTCCCTTCGCGGACTCTCACCAAAGAGATCACACCCAGGTAACTGTCGAACCAGGAATCAATAATCAAGGCCTGTAAATCACCGCCAGTTTCGCCCTGAGGCGGCGGTACATCCCTGATAATACGTTCAAGGATTTCTCTGATTCCCTCGCCTGATTTGGCACTTGAGAGTACAGCATCATCAGCGGGGATCCCGATTATTTCTTCTATTTCAACTTTCACTCGCTCAGGTTCAGCCTGAGGCAAGTCCATCTTGTTGAGAACAGGGATCACTTCGAGCCCTTGATCGAGTGCGGTATAGCAATTAGCTACAGACTGGGCCTCCACTCCTTGCGCGGCATCAACTACCAGCAAGGCACCTTCACAGGCTGCCAGTGAGCGGGACACTTCATAGGTAAAATCCACATGACCCGGCGTGTCGATAAAGTTCAGTTGGTAGGTAGTACCATCATCGGCTTTGTAATCAAGAGTGACACTTTGTGCCTTGATGGTGATGCCTCGCTCTCTTTCAATATCCAGAGAGTCAAGCACCTGTTCCTGCATTTCACGATCGGCTAATCCTCCACACAACTGGATGAAACGATCAGCGATCGTAGATTTGCCATGATCGATATGCGCGATGATGGAAAAGTTTCGAATTTGTTCTAGATTACTCACAGGGAAGTAAGCTCTGATTGGCCTGAAAAAAAAGCGCAAGTCTACAGTAAGATTAGCCTGTATACCATGCAATCTGTGGGTTAAACCTTATTCCGGGATTTCTACGGTTAGAAAGAATTGTCTCTCGTTTCTTTCCACCAATGCCGGCATTAGCTGATTCTTTGGCAGATTTGAGACAACTTCATTGAATTCTTCAACAGAAACGGTTTCCTCAGCATTAATGCTCAGCAGTATGTCACCAGGCTGAAAGCCTGCTTCCTCGCCGACTTCGCCAACAACACTGGCAATCAAAACACCTGACTGCTGATCACCTCTGCTGGACTCTGTGATCATAAGCCCAAGAGGGTTGGCGTCACCCTGAGTTGAGCTGAGCTGTCGTGAATTTCCCGCAGCAAGCTTGCCGACTGTCATCATAAGGGTTTGCGGCGAACCACCACGGATAATTTCAACGTCTGCCACGGCATCCGGTGCTGTCAGACCCACATGAAATGGCAAATCACCACTGTTGGAAATTTCATTGCCATTGAAACGAATTATGATGTCCCCGGCCATGAATCCGGCATCCTCGGCAGGGCTACCCTCGATGACCTGATTAACCAGGGCTCCAACAGGGCTCGCCATATTCGCCTCATTTGCAGCCTCCTGGCTCACCTCATTAATACCAACACCCATCCAGCCGCGTTCCACCGTGCCTTTCTCTTTGAGCTGGCCAATAACATTTTTTGCCACATCAACAGGGATTGCAAAAGATAATCCCATGGAGCCGCCAGTGCTGGTAAAAATCTGGGAATTTATACCGATAACCTCACCTTTCAGGTTAAACAGTGGTCCTCCGGAATTGCCTGGATTAATAGCAACATCAGTCTGAATGAAAGAGACATAATTCCCACCTGAGCCATTAGGAATATTTCGCCCCATATAGCTAATGATGCCGGCAGCAACGGAAAAACGCAGCCCCATTGGCGAGCCAATAGCGAGCACCCATTCACCAACCTTCAGCCTGGATGAATTCCCAAGGACTACAGGCTTTAATCCCGTTGCCTCAATTTTCAGCAATGCCAAATCAGAACTTTCATCTGAGCCGATAACTTCAGCAGCAAACTCACGGCGGTCATTCAAGGTAATTGTTATTTCATCGGCATTATCCACTACATGATGATTGGTAATAATGTAGCCGTCCTCTGAAATAATAAAACCGGATCCAAGGGATGGCCTTGGCTCAAATTCGCGCATTTGTTCTTCGGGAATTTCTGGCACCCTGTCACCAAAGTAGTAACGCAGGATCTCATCGAGTCGCTCTTCATTATCACCAGTCTCAAGATTACTGCGGGTAATTGAATTGACATTAACTATCGCAGAGGCATTTTCATCGACAAGAGAGGTAAAATCCGGCAAAACCTGAGCAAAAATTTCTACACTAAAAAGCAGCCCAAAAGTGAACACTGCAAAGGCAAGTTTGATGGGCTTTCCCCATGTTTTTGGCGACATATCTATATTTCTAACCTCTTAAATTTAACTTTTTTGAACTGCTTGAACTGAGAGCAATTGCGCTTCTATGATTTCCGGGGCATTTCCAAAATACCTGAGGCTTATGTAGCGCACACCTGCAAGTCCTCCACCCAGTGCGCCAATAGCGCTTAGAATAACCCAAGCTTCATTTAAGCCAAAAGCTTTCGCAAGTGACTCAGCGACTGCAGTCACAGCCAGCGTAATAGCAATCGGGAAGACATACTGCAGGAGAGCCAGACGAATTAGCCTGCTGTCATCAATGCTTACCGCCAGCTCATCGCCTGGTTTAACCTTCCCTCTATAACTGACCGGGTAAGGCAGGGATATTATTTCCTGTTTTTGAATAAAAACTTTATTGAGCAATTGTAATCCACACCCTGCCTTAGCCGCACAATGATTACAGTGTTGCTTATTTCTTGTGCTTAGATGTAAGGCATTTTCGTCAGTGTCTACAACTGACATATGCTCAATTGTCATTGAAAATTACCAGTGATTACTCTGCATCAAAGCAGACATAATAACAGGCAGAGGGTGAAGGGAAAGTGAATATCAGGGGGAGTTTTCAGGAATAAAGGTCGCAGGCACTTTCTGGATTTCAAGAGTATCTTCCAACTCTTCAGAAACCACTTGCTGTAAACGACTCATTTCTTCAGGATCAAGATCTGTTTGAACAGCAACCCGGGTTTCAGTAGCAGGATTGAGCTCGCCAGTTAAACCAGGGAGAAAATTCGATACTGCTTCATTACCTGCCAGTTCGGCACCAGAATTTGTACCACTGCCGTTATCGGCAACCATCATCATGTCGGCAGTAAACAGTACTGCAAGAGCTACCGAGGCTGCAATTGCCCCCTGCCCTATAAATTGGAAAATTCCTTTACCTGATCCACTTCGCCCAGGAGGGAGAATGGGTTCAGCTATTGGCAAGGCTTCATTTTCAAGCTCTGCATTGATTCTTGACAGCAAGTCACATGAAGGGGATGTATGTATTTCCTGTTTACACGAAGCGCTAAGAACATGGTATCGAGACCATTTTGCTTTTAAATCGCTTAAATAGTCTGAGTCTGCGGAGCTAGCATTTGATTGGCTTTGAGTCACTTCATCCATTTCTTTCAAAAGCCGGCGAATTTCCAGCTCATCTGCTTCGTCGTCCATCAACGCGGATAGTGATTCATGTAATTTATTACTCATTTATTTCTCTATTCCTCGTGTGGCTGCAGAAGCCAGTCTATATTTAGTCAAGTTTACGCTTTATTACCTGATTCTGTATATGTGCTTATTTTCAAGTCTTTAACCGTCAATTTTCCATTGTATCAAGGTCTTTGAACCCATATTCCGGGTTCATAAAATTGCCGGATACTAACTAGACAACGCAATTAGGCAAAAATTCCCTGGCCTTTTAATATTTTTGCTTTTTTTTCCACATTGAGGCCGCAATGGCTAAAGAGTCCTTATAAAGAGTCCTTCAACCTAGGTATTATCCAGCAATGGACGGATTTTTTTGTCCAGCGCTTCCCTTGCTCTGAATATCCTTGATCTGACTGTACCGACCGGACAACCCATAATTTCTGTGATCTCCTCGTAACTCAAGCCGCTAAACTCCCTCAAGGTGAAGGCGGTTCTCAAATCTTCAGGGAGATCCTCAAGCGCTTCATTTATAACTCTTTGTAAATCTTCTTTTTCCTGATTTGCTTCCGGCGTACCAATATCGGTCAATGCCCTGTTATTTTCCATGAACTCAGCATCATCCACATCAATATCAGTGGACGGAGGCCGACGGCCTCGAGCAACCAGGTAATTTTTGGCGGTATTTATAGCAATGCGATACAACCAGGTATAAAACGCGCTATCACCTCGAAATTTAGGCAAAGCACGATAAGCTTTAATAAAGGCTTCCTGAGCTACGTCCTCAACTTCTGCAGGATCCCGGATAAATCGACCTATTAATCCCAGAATCCTTTGCTGATATCGTAAAACGAGCAGATCAAAGGCATGCTTATCACCATTGAAAACCCGATCTACAAGTTGCTGATCAGTGTTTTTTACGTCTTCTTTTGCTTGATCTACTTCTTCTGTGGCCAAAAGCCTGGCTCCACTCATGATTTTATTAAACAGAAGCCTGAGCACACTGCTATGCAGATAGACAGGCATAAGTCTGAAAAGTTCGGCTAGTCACCGATCAGCAGACATGCAAAGTTTTAATTTCTTATTATTGTATCTCACAAGGTAGAATAGCCACAGGATGTTCATGCTTGATCTACACAATGTCAGATAATTCAAAAAGCCCTACCAGTCGTGATACCGATGTATTGATAATCGGTGGCGGTGCAGCCGGCTTAAGCCTGGCATTAAAAGTTGCCAGTCAGGCCAGAGTAACTATCCTCTCCAAAAGTTCTCTTGACCAGGGTTCCACCTACTATGCCCAGGGTGGAATAGCCGCAGTTCTCGATCAATATGACAGCCTTGAGTCGCATGTGGAAGACACTCTCATTGCCGGCGATGGTTTATGTAATAAAGAAATAGTTGAATATACCGTTTCACGCGGTCGTGAAAGTATTGAATGGCTTATCGAGCAAGGTGTCAAATTCACCAAAGAACAAAATAGCAAAAAAAACACCTCTGACAATTTTCATCTCAGCAAAGAAGGTGGACACAGTCATCGCAGGGTAGCCCATGCAGCAGACGCTACTGGCCGCTCAGTCTTTGAAAGCCTTTCTTCCCAGGCGATGGAACACCCCAATATTACCTTCAGAATAAATACCGTCGCAGTAGATCTCATCACTACAGCCAAAATGGGGCAATCCGAGAATCGTTGTGTGGGGGCGTATGTTCTAAATGAAGTCAGTGGTGAGGTCACAGTCTATCGTGCACGCTTTGTAATATTGGCCACCGGGGGAGCGAGCAAGGCATATCTATATACCTCAAATCCCGATGGCGCCAGTGGAGATGGAATTGCCATG
>Ga0115566_10002911_pt1 | contig 14026 bp, 13 predicted proteins | sample COGITO_mtgs_1204_3_FD_87173 | JGI IMG/M metagenome (GOLD analysis project Ga0115566, IMG submission 87173) | Pelagic marine microbial communities from North Sea - COGITO_mtgs_120405 | ecosystem: Environmental > Aquatic > Marine > Epipelagic | place: Germany:Helgoland, sampling site Kabeltonne...
ATAGTTAAGCTTTTATCGTTAAAATTAGCAAGGGCCTCTTCTGCAGTTTTAGCTATTATTACTTCACCTGTTGGTGTATACCATGCAGGTATTCTGTGTCCCCACCATAGTTGGCGAGAGATGCACCAGTCCTTTATGTTAGAAAGCCAATGGTTATAGGTGTTTTTGAATTTAGCAGGGTGAAATTGAATCTTATCATCCATTACATCATTCAATACTTCTGGGAAGTCAGCCATAAATTTCTTCATGTCTACAAACCATTGGGCAGAAAGACGAGGCTCAACGACTGCCTTGCTTCGCTCACTTTTTCCTACTTTATTCACAATATCTTCGGTTTTGAGTAATAATCCGAGTTCTTCTAGCTTTTCTACAGCTAGTTTTCGAGCTTTAAAGCGATCTTCTCCTACAAAAATACCAGCGGCTTCGCTTATTGTTGCGTCGTCATTAAAAACATCAATGGTTTGCAAGTTATGTCGTTTGCCTATTTCGTAGTCATTAATATCATGCGCAGGCGTTACTTTGAGTGCACCGGTTCCAAATTCTAAATCGATATAATCGTCTGCTATAATAGGAACCAATCTATTAACCATTGGAACGATGCAATTTTTACCAATCAGATCTTGGTACCGATCATCGTTAGGGTGTACACAAACGGCGGTGTCTCCCATAATGGTTTCTGGACGCGTGGTTGCTATGCTTATAAAAGATTCGCTGTTTTCTATCTGGTATTTAATGTAGTACAATTTACCATTTTGCTCTTCGTGATTTACTTCTTCGTCGCTTAAGGCTGTTTTACCCACGGGATCCCAGTTTATCATCCGCGTTCCATGATAAATGTAACCTCTTTTATGTAGGTCTATAAAGGAATCTATAACCGCTTCGGATAAATCAGGCTCCATGGTAAAACGGGTTCTATCCCAATCACAACTACAGCCTAATTTTTTCAATTGTTCTAGAATTATACCCCCGTATTTTTCTTTCCATTCAAAAGCATGTTCTAGAAACTCAGCTCTTGTGATATCTGTTTTGGCTATACCTTTCTCTTTAAGTAAGTTAACTACTTTGGTCTCCGTAGCTATAGAGGCGTGATCTGTGCCTGGCACCCAGCATGCATTATATCCCAGCATACGTGCTCTTCGTACCAGTATATCTTGAATACTATTATTTAACATATGCCCCATATGCAGAATCCCTGTCACGTTAGGTGGAGGTATGACTACAGAATAACTAGGTCTATGGTCTGGCACAGATGCAAACAGCTGGTGTTCAATCCATTGATCATACCATTTCTGTTCTATTCCTTCGGGGTTATATTTAGTTGAAATCTCCATGCTAGCTTTTTTTATAGTGATGCGATATTATGGTGCAAATAAAAAAGCCCATCGTGGTAATACCAAGACGGGCTTTGAGTAAATATTATGTTTGTCTTATCTTTTTTCTTTGATACGAGCTGATTTACCAGAAAGTTGTCTCAAGTAGAATATACGTGCTCTTCTTACCTTACCTCTTCTATTGACTTCGATTTTGTCAATAAATGGAGAATGGAAAGGAAATACTCTTTCTACCCCAACACCACTACTAATTTTTCTAACGGTGAACGTTTCATCAAGTCCTGTATTTCTTCTTTGCAATACAACACCTTGGAAAACCTGGATTCTTTCCTTTTCACCCTCTCTTATTTTGTAATGTACAGATACGTTATCACCTGCTCCGAAAGTAGGTAAATCTGTTCTTATTTGACTTGACTCTATATGCTTTATGAAATCCATTGTTTTAAAAGTGAGTGCAAAAGTAATAAAAAGAATAGTGGGTTGTGCACATAATAAAAAAAAATGTTTAGATTTTTCTAATAAAAAATACGCTCGATATATTGGTAATTCCAAATTAGTTTTACCTTTGCAGTTCTTAAAATAAAGATGTACGCGATAGTAGATATAGCAGGTAAGCAATTTAAGGTTTCAAAAGACCAGAAGTTGTACGTGCACAGATTGGCTGAGGATGAAGGGAAGTCTGTGAGTTTTGATAACGTAATGTTGGTAGAAGACAGTGGTAACGTAAGTGTGGGCACTCCAAGTGTAAAAGGAGCCTCTGTACAAGCTAAGGTTCTTCAACATATGAAAGGTGATAAAGTTATCGTTTTCAAAAAGAAGAGAAGAAAAGGTTACAAAGTAAGAAATGGTCACAGACAGTATCTTACTCAAATTCAAATCGAAAGCATTAAAGCATAATAAACAATGGCACATAAGAAAGGAGCGGGTAGTAGTAAGAACGGTAGAGAGTCGCATAGTAAACGACTTGGCGTTAAAATATTTGGTGGTCAAGTTTGTATCGCTGGTAATATTATAGTAAGACAAAGAGGAACTGTTCATCACGCAGGTAAGAATGTAGGTATAGGTAAAGACCATACTTTATTCGCGCTTACTGATGGAAAAGTAGAATTTCAAAGAAAAGCCAACAATCGTTCATTCGTGAATATTGTAGAGTAAATTTATTTAGCGTTTTAACTCAATATTTAGAGCTTTCATAGTCAATTGATAGGGCTTCCTTTTGGATGTCTTATCGTATGAAAGATTTCCTTTATTTTCTTTACATCATTTGTTTTGTTTAATAAAAAATAATATTAATTTTGAAATGCTTAACAGAATAAAATCACTGTTGATAGGTTAAACTATCACTATAGATTAAAGACCTTGGGCGTTCTAGCCCAAGATTTAGAGTTTTCATAGTCAATTGAGAAGGCTTCCTTAGGGAGGCCTTCTCTTATTTACGACATTTCGAAAACTAGTGTACTGAGAAAACTTTGCTTCCTACTCGTATTAGTGTACTACCCGCAGCTATGGCGGTTAGATAGTCTCCACTCATACCCATAGACAAGGTGTCAAAGTGATGTTTATCCTTCCATCCTATGTACAGCGAACTTAAATAATCAAATTCTTTTTTTACTTGATCAATATCTTCCGTATTACTTGCCATACCCATTAGACCTTTGCAAGACACATGTGTTAGGTTGGTATATTCTGGGTCATGCAAGACCTCGTCTAATTCGGTTTTAAATAACCCGAATTTTGTCTCTTCTTGAGCTATATGCATTTGAAACAAAAAAGGAATTACTCTTTGATGCTTTTTAGCTTCCTTGTTTACTTCCTTTAAAAGCTTCAAGCTGTCTATAGAATGGATTAGATGTATGAAAGGAGCGATATATTTTACCTTATTACTTTGCAGATGCCCTATGAGGTGCCATTGTATGTCTTTGGGCAGATTTCCGTACTTACTGGCTAGCTCTTGCACCCGGTTTTCACCAAAGTGACGATGGCCAAAGTCATATACTTCTTGCAGTTCTGGTAGTGAGCGATACTTAGAAACTACAACTAATTGCGTATTTCCTATTTCTTGCTCTATTTGTTTGATATTTTCGCATATCGAATGAGACATAATCTTTTAACAAATGTAATCCTACTTAGTCTATTTTTTGTTCTTTATGGATGTAATTCATCTGACGATCATATACCCGAGGGTATCTTATCACAGGAAGAAATGGTAGACATTATCACTAACATACAATTAATGGATGCCGCTCAAAAAGAAGTGGGCATTTCTGGAATTCTGATGGGCAAAATGCAGGACACTAATTATACCTTAATTTTCAATAAGTATAATACCGATTTTGTGCAATTCGACAGTAGCTTAAAAGTGTATTCTGCACATCCCAAGTTGCTGGAGAATATTATGGATGACGTTACGCTAAAATTGAACGCCAGTAAATAATGTTTTATCCTAAAAGTATTGGCTCTAAACTCGGGTTTGATCTCGTGCTAGAAAAGGTCGCTCATTTCTGCGAGACTTCGAAAGGATTGAGTCATATAGGTAGGATAAGGTCTACAGACAATCATGATCAAATTATGATGTGGTTGCAACAAACCAATGAGGTATTGCAGATTATTGAAAAGGGTGATTTATCCTTCTCGTTGGCGTTAGATTTTGACCTACAAGAAAAAGCAGCTCGATCGATAGGTTTTTTTTATGAGATAGAGGATATCAAAAATATTCAATCGCTGTTATTGGTACTTCAACGTATTTTGGTTTTCTTAGAAGACAAAGCAAGTGATTATCCGAACCTAGTAGCCCTTTTTCAGGGTATTGCTCCCGATTTTGAGTTGATTACGGCGATAGATCAGATTATTGGTCCCGATGACGAGATAAAGCCAGGCGCCAGTAAGACCCTACAAAAAATAGTAAATGATATTACGAAGGCGGAAAGGGAAATCATACGCAGTTCTACTAGTCTATTTAACAACGCAAAAGAAAAAGGGTATTTAGGAGATACGAAACTAGGTATAAAAAATGGACGAGTTGTTTTACCTGTTCTTTCTGAACACAAACGGAAGATAAACGGACTTTTTATCGATCAATCTGGTACAGGAAAAATTTCGTATATAGAACCCATTGAGTTAGTAGGTTTAAACAATGAACTGGCAGAGCTTCATATCAAAAAGCGACAAGAAATAGTGCTGATTTTAAGATCTCTTACAGCCCGAATTGTGGTCTACTTGGAGGATATAAAGCTAGGTGTACAGCGCTTAGGGGCGTTTGATTTTATTCGAGCAAAGGCTCGCTTGGCAAGTGAATGGAGCTGTGTATTGCCAAGTATAGGCCAAGACACCCGAGTAAAAGCGGCAAAACATCCACTGTTAGCAGATCGTTTACGTACTGAAAACAAAGAAATTATAGCCTTGGATTATGATTTACATGCGAATCAGCGTCTCATTGTTATATCGGGTCCGAATGCCGGTGGGAAGTCGGTTTCGCTTAAAACCGTTGGTCTACTTCAGTATATGTTACAATCTGGGTTTTTAGTGCCATGCTCTGTTGTGAGCACTTTTCACTTATTTGAGAATATTTTTATTGATATTGGAGATGATCAAAGTATTGAATCCGACTTAAGTACGTATAGTTCTCATCTTAAAGCGGCCAAGCATATTATTAATTTCAGTAATTCGGATACTATGGTGCTTATTGATGAGATTGGCACTGGCACAGATCCTATGTTTGGAGGCCCAATGGCCGAGGCTGTATTGGAAGAAATACAAAAGAAAGGCGCTTACGGTATTATTACCACTCACTTTAGTAATATCAAGGCTAAGGCTGAAAAGTTGGAGGGAGTACTAAATGCCGCTATGCTTTTTGACGTTGAAAATCTAGTGCCGCTCTATAAGTTGCAATTGGGACAGCCCGGAAGTTCGTTTGTGTATGAGGTTGCTGCAAACATCGGATTGAATAAAAAATTAATTAAACGGGCTAAACAACTAACCAATACCAAACAGTATGATTTAGACACACTTTTAGCTGAGGTACAAACTAGAAATGAGCTGGTTGCACAAAATCAAGCTGAACTTAGCCAAAAACTGGCCGATGCTAAGAACATAGAAAAGGAATACAGGCTGCTTAAAGAAAGCTTAGATGCTCAAAAGAAAGATATCATGGCCCAAGCAACAGCAAAGGCGAATGAAATAATTAAGAGCGCCAATAAAGAAATCGAAAAAACCATTCGAGATATTAAAGAAGCCGGAGCCGATAAGGTTAAAACGCTGAAAGTGCGTGAGAAACTGCAGGCTCAAGTTTCGTCCGATATACCTGTTACCGAAAAAGTGCTTTCTAATCTAAAAGTAGGCGATACGGTTCAATTGAATAATACGGAGTCGGTAGGCGAAATAATAGAGATAAAACGGGATAAAGCTATTTTGCAAGTAGGAGCAATGACCACCAGTACCAAGTTGCAAAATCTTACCAAAGTGGGTGCTCAACATGCCAAAAAAGTAAAAAAATATATTAGTTCTTCTTCGTATAATGAAAAACAGTCTTCGTTTAAGTCTGAGAAAGACATACGAGGCATGCGCACGATGGATGCGCTCACCGAAATAGATACATGGATAGACAATGCATTAATATTAGGCGTAGGAAGTTTACGCGTACTTCATGGCAAGGGAAATGGCATTCTGAGATTGGAACTACGACGGCATTTAAAAGGTCATCCCTCTATTCAAAAAATAACCTATGAGCACGTGGATTTAGGTGGTGAAGGAATCAGTATAATTGAGTTAAAGTAAAATGAATCCGGTGGCTTTCTTTTTTTTAATCGGAGTCTTTAGTCCACTCGTAACCTATAATTTATACATTTTAACGATATATCTCCGTACCCGTTTTAGTAAAGATCCCGATTACGTAAAATATCCTAAATACCTAATTATAGTTGCTAAGGTTCATCGATTGATGATGGGTTTCAATCCCTATTACACCAGGTTAAGTAAACCTTCCAAGCGTCTTTTTATTTCCCGTGTTATCCATCTTATGGTTTTTAAGCGATTTGTAGGAAGGCAAGGGCTCCAAATAACTATTGAAAAGAAAATAATGGTTATTGGAGCGCTGGTTCAATTAACCTTTGGCTTAAAAAAATATGCTTTGCCTAAGTTTAATTTTATCGCATTGTATCCGTCTAGTTTTTTTTCGACGGTACTAAATCAACAAGTTAAAGGCCTTACTTATAGAAAAGGTGCACTCTTATTTAGTTGGTATGATTTAGTGAAAGGATATACCATTCACGATGATAATTTAAACCTGGCTTTGCATGAATGGGCACATGCCTTTATTATGGACCATTATGATCATGCCGCATATTGGGTATATACGCGTTTGAATAACTCTTTGGATAATTTAGATGACCTGTATGCTGACATGCAAACGTATAGGGATTCACAGAATTACTTACGAGATTATGCCTTTACCAATACCCACGAATTTTTTGCGGTTTGCGTAGAACATTTTTTTGAAACCCCTGCTAAATTTAATCAGAGGTATCCCGAATTATTTAAAGACCTTTGCACCGTGCTTAATCAAAATCCACTAAACCAAGAAAATGACTACGCATTTACAGCAAAATGAAACAAATATTTAAATACGGGGATACCAAGGAATATTATAGAGTAGTAGCAAAAGGAGATGTTGCCAAATTTAATGGGGTAGTAGTGCATCCTTATTACGCCACTTTTGCGCTAACGCGAGATGCTGAATGGACGTCTAGATTATTTGTGCTCGATATGAAAGAAATTGAGGAAGAAGGTATAGGTACGTATGTCAATATTCAGCATAAAGCACCTGCAAAGATTGGTGATGAAGTTCGTTTTATCGCAACCTTAAGAAGTGTAAATATTAACGAAGTGGTTTGTACTTTTACCGCTAAAGTAGGCAATAGGCTAATCGCAATAGGCGAAACCGGGCAAAAAATATTAGATGCAGATCAATTAGAATCTCTAGAAAGGACGGCGAACAGTGGCTAAAAAAAAGGAACGAGATAATAGTATTACCAAAAACAGAAGAGCTTCTTTTGAGTTTGCGCTTGAAGAAAGATATGAGGCTGGAATTGTGCTTACAGGTCCTGAGATAAAATCAATTCGCGCTAAAAAAGTAAGTATAAGTGAGGCCTACTGTTACATTGACAGTAAAGGTATTCTCAGGATAAAAGGTATGCGTATTTCAGAATTTAAAAATGCCGGTTATATGCTGCAAAATCCTGATCGTGAGAAATTACTTTTGTTGACCAAAAATGAACTCAAAAAAATAAACAATAAGCTTAAAGATCAGGGTAATACTATAGTGCCTATTGAAGTATTCATCTCACCAAAGGGCTTTGCTAAAATAGAAATTGCTATTGCGCGGGGTAAAAAGTACCACGACAAGCGTGAAAGCCTAAAAGACAAGGATGTACAACGCGAAATAAGCAGGTATCAATAGTTCGAAAAAATTGTAAAATCATCAGTGACAACTAAACTCACGGATTATATTTGCACCCGATAGAAAAGAGTATTAACCAACAATTTTTAGTCTTTCAGAAGTAGACACATTATCTCCATATCTGCTTCATATTTATAGAATACCACAAATTAATTGCTCACGTGGTGAAATTGGTAGACACGCCAGCTTGAGGGGCTGGTGTCCGCTTAGGACGTGCTGGTTCGAATCCAGTCGTGAGCACTTCATAAGAGCCTTTAATCCGAAAGGTATTAAAGGCTCTCTTAGTTATAATCAAACGATGTAGGTATAAAGTCACGTCGTAAACAGAAGTTTAAGTGGTAGCATGTTTCCTGCGTTATTAGCGTATATACACGATTTAGAAACGGATGTAATTCCCGATGAGCGAAAACACGTTCTGTTGCCGCTCATACAATTTATTCAACAAAAAAAATCAGATAACCAGCCTATTAAACTTCATTTTATTTGCACGCACAATAGCCGAAGAAGTCATTTGTGTCAAGTGTGGGCACAAACGATGGCCGCTTATTTTAACGTAAAAGACGTAACGTGTTACTCCGGCGGAACAGAAGCAACGGCTGTTTATTCGATGATTATACAAACATTTGTTACCACAGGTTTCAGGGTGCTAGTGTCGGATGGGACATCTAATCCCTTGGTTACCTTACACTATTCAGATGTAATGCCGCCGATGCTCTTGTTTTCTAAGACTTACGACGATGCGGTTAATCCATCTTCCCATTTTGCGGCGGTAATGACGTGTGACGACGCAGACGCAAATTGTCCCATAATTCCGAATGCAACTCGAATTGCGGTCACTTATAAAGATCCCAAGGCAAGTGATGCGACAGCCGAACAAGCGCAGGTGTACACAGACCGAAGTAAGCAAATTGCTACAGAGATGAAATATATATTTGCTCAGTTAAAATGAAAAAATACCACGATATTTTCGGAGAATTTATAGGAAGCATGTTGATGGTATTTATGGGCTGTGGCTCGGTAGCTATTGCGTTACTGTATTACCCGTTATCGCTTTGGCAAATAGCTTTAATTTGGAGTACGGCTGTGGCACTGGCTATTTATACGGTAAAAGGGTTTAGTCAAGCGCATTTAAATCCAGCAGTAACGCTAGCAATGGCTATTACGCAAAAAACGAAATGGCAAAAAGTGCCGATGTATTTTTTAGCCCAATTAGTGGGTGCTGTATTCGCTTCTTTTATTTTATATGCTCTGATTAACAAAGATTTACAGGCGTTTGAACACGCGCAATCAATAGTCAGAGGAGAGGTTAACTCCTACCATTCTGCGGTCATGTTTGGTGAGTTTTTTCCAAATCCGGGATATGAGTCTTCGCTTCAAGTTTCCCCATTAAAAGCGGGTGTTGCAGAGGGCTTTGGGACGTTTGTGCTGGTGTTGGGTATTTTTATACTTAGCGCCAAAGATTGGTGCTTTCATAAATGGGTGCCTGTGCTTATTGGCTTATTGGTAGGAGGTATTTTACTGTGCGTGGCTCCTTACACACAAGCAGGTATCAATCCAGCGCGCGACTTCGGGCCACGTTTGGTCGCGTATTTTAGCGGTTGGGGTGAGGTGGCATTTCCTGCAGTGCGTTGGAGTTTTTTTACGGTCTATATAGCTTCGCCCATGGTGGGTGGAGCCACAGCTGCGTTCTTGTTTAAGAGAATAATGAGCATACGCTAATTTTATTCTATTTTCGTTAAATCCTTTATGAGATTTTATCCCTTAGCTATTTTTCTTGGTTTTACTATCACAGGACTTGCGCAACTAGACAGCGCACACATCGAGTTATTTGTAAATGCTCCTTTTAGTAAATCCGATTTCAGTGTTCCTCAAGAAATAGGGATTAAATTGAGCAAAAAAGGGAAGCCCATTCAGTTTATGGTGGCCTATAGTAGGCTTTCCCAAAATAATAATTGGATTCAATACTTTGACGAGGCCAATCAATATTGGACCTCCAATAGCTTGGTTTTACATAATCATACAAAAGACAATCCGGCTCTTGGTCAGTCTCAAGTGATTAAAACAACATCCAACGGGATACGTTTTGGGCTGAGTACAGAGAAAAAATCTGAATTATTTACGCTTTTTGGTTCAGTGTCCATCAATACGTTTTTTAATAAATTAGCCATTTCTGAAAATAACTACACCTGTTTTATTGAAACGGACTCGCTATCCTCGGGTATATGGGGAAGACAAACCATACTGCAAGGCACTTTTTTAACCCCAAAATCAATCCAATATAACTCCATAGTTCCTGTGTTTAATGGTGAGTTAGGAGCGGTATTTACCATGAATGAGCACTTTAAACTCATTCCTAAGCTCAATTTTAGTTTGTATCCAGATGATACTAGAATTCGTTATGGCACAGGTTATATCAGGACGAATAATTTGGAGTCGAATGTGCGTTTAGCCATTCAATTATCCTACATTTTGTAATTGTGGATTGATATCCTAATTTAGTTTTTACGAAATAACCTTTCTTTGCTGTGAAATGAGCAAAAGAGAAAAACTCCTTGAACAGTTAGAAGCTAAGTTTAGTGCTACTGGTCAGGACTTAGATACGCACCTAGAAGGCTTACTAGCAGCTAATTATATTACCTATTGGGATTATATTAAGACCGATGCACTTTTAAGTTTACAGCAGCAGCGTACCTCATATCCTGACGAGATGGTGTTTATAATGTATCATCAAGTGAATGAGTTGCTTTTTAAAATGATGCTTTGGGAAATAGAACAAGTATCTAAAAATGAAAATCTTACAGTAGACTTTTTTGCTGAAAAACTATACCGCGTGAGCAGGTATGTGGATGTTTTAGCTTCGTCATTTGAAGTAATGGGGGATGGGATGAGTATGGATCAGTACCAAAAATTCAGACATACGCTTACACCAGCCAGTGGATTTCAAAGTGCTCAATATCGAAAAATCGAATTTGCGAGTACTGAACTAATTAATCTAATTGATAACAGATACAGAGCAACTATTGACAGAAATACGCCTTACAGCCATGCCTTCGAGCATTTATATTGGCAAGCAGCCGGAAAAGACTTTGACACCGGGAAGAAAAACATGTTGCTAACCAACTTTGAAGACAAGTATAGCAAGGACTTTTTGAGATTCATGAAGGAGTATAATGAGACTAACTTATGGTCTAAATTCAAGAGTCTTCCAGAGGATACGCGTTCCGATGTAAAATTACTCAATGCTATGCGTCATTACGACCATACCATGAACGTACGCTGGGTGATGGCGCATTATACAGCTGCGGGCAAGTATTTAGCAAAACCAAATGGATCTGTAGAAGAAGCAACCGGTGGAAGCGACTGGCGTAAGTATATGCTACCCAAATACCAAAAAAGAATTTTCTTTCCTGAATTATGGAGCCAAGACGAGTTGGATAATTGGGGGATAGATAATTTGGAAGGGTATACCCAATTATAGGAGCTATCCAATCCTGACAGGAGGTTTGTAATTTCAGACTTCAAGCAAACGTTATTGCTGTATTACCAGTTGCTCGGTTGTAGTCCTGTTGTCCAAACGTATCTGTAAAAAGTACGTGCCATTTACCAGATGTTTGGTCTCTAAAAAGTTGATCCAGTTATCCATTTTACCTTCCTCTAGTACTTGGCCGTGTAGGTTAGTGAGCTGGTAGGTAGCGCCTGGTAAACATCTTACTTTTACATAGTTTGCTGCAGGATTTGGATATACAGCTAGTTCTAATTCTTCTAGTTGGCGTAGGTTTAATGTTGGCATTTCGTTTAATATACTGTCTGCTTTCATGGCATTGGGAATGCCGTGGCCGTAGGCAATATCGGGCGTAAAGTAGCGATCGCAGCTTCTTAAAATTGCTTCGGTTACTTGGGCATTGGTTTTGGTAGGATGAGCTCCTTTTAAACACGCTACAAGTCCCGCCACTAATGGTCCAGAAAAGGAAGTTCCACTGCCTCGCATTAATATGCCTTCACCGTTTGGAACGGTATTTTTACTGCCCATACCGCAAAGATCGGGTTTGATGCGTCCATCCGCACTTGGGCCTCTACTGCTAAATCCCGCTATGGTTCCAAAACTATCAACCGCACCCACACACAGCACATTTTTACCGTCACATGGCGCCGTAATGTAATACCATGGTTTATTGCCAGAATTCCCTGCACTGTTGGTTACAAAAATACCTCGAGCCGCAGCATTCTCTGCAGCAATGGTAATCAAGGTGCTTTTGCCATCCATATCAAAGTAGGTGTAATCACCTTCGAGGGAGTCAAACTCAGAATAGCCTAAACTACTGTGAATGATGTCTACCCCTATAGAATCAGCCCATTCCATAGCACGCAGCCAGTTGAGTTCTTCTATGTGTTTTTCGGTAGGGGCGTCTTCTGTACGGGCTAATACAAATAAGGCACCTGGAGCGGCGCCCACCATGCTGTCTGGGTAATTAATGCCGGCCAATGCGAGTACTTGCATGCCGTGGGTGCTTTCGCGCCAGGTTAGCGTATCATTAGTTACAAAATCTCGGGAAGCAATGATTTGGTTATTTGCCCATAGTGAATCAAAAATAGGGAGGGAGTCTACCTTGTAAAATCCTGCATCAAACAGTGCCAGTTTTACGCCTTTTCCGGTATACCCTTTTTGGTGATAAAGGTCTAAACCCATTAATTCTATTTGCCTGTCGCCTTGACCATAGCTAAAATCTTCGTTGGTTTGCTCTTGTGCTACATGGTATTTACCGAGCACTTCTGTGCGCGCCACGCAGGCTAAGCTTTCTGCTTTGGCTCGATCTGAAGCATGAATACACGCTGCATTAAGCCATTTACTTTGGCCCAGTACTTCAATGTTATGTTGCTTTAACAATTGCACGTAATCAAGGCACACGTCCGCCTTAAAGTAATCGGTTTCGTTACTACACTTGTCTGTAAAATAAGCCCAAGCGGTGGTTTGTGCATAGGTTTGGATGCTTGCCAATAGCAAACAAGCGATGAAGCTAGTTTTCCAATAATTGTTTAAGTTCATTTAATTTCATTAATGCCTCAATAGGAGTGAGGCTCTCAATATTAATATGGTCAATGGTTTGAATAATTTCAGCGGATTTAGGATCGGTTACTTGAAATAGATTCAATTGGTAGTTGGTGTCTTTTGCTTTTTTAATGGATTCTTTGGTGCTGATGCTTTCTCTATCACTTTCCAATTGTTTTAGGATAATGTCGGCACGTTTCAATACCTTACTTGGAATACCGGCCATGCGGGCTACATGTATTCCAAAACTATGTTCACTTCCGCCTTTTTTCATTTTGCGCAAGAAAATAACCTTCTTTTGTTTCTCTTCGGTACTCACGTAATAATTAACCACCCCCGGAAAGCTAGATTCTAGTTCGTTAAGTTCATGGTAATGGGTAGCAAATATGGTTTTGGGTTTGGTGTCGTCTTGGTTTAAGAATTCGGCAATACTCCATGCCAAGCTCACGCCATCAAAGGTACTGGTGCCTCTGCCTATTTCGTCCAGTATGACCAAGCTACGGTCACTTAGGTTATTGAGAATAGAGGCTGTTTCTACCATCTCCACCATAAAGGTAGATTCGCCTTGCGAGATATTATCCGAAGCGCCTACTCGAGTATATATTTTATCTACCAAACCAATGTGCGCATGCTTGGCAGGCACAAAACAACCTATTTGAGCAAGTAGCACCGTGAGTGCAGTTTGTCTCAGTATGGCAGATTTCCCCGACATGTTAGGACCGGTAAGAATAATAATCTGCTGTTCTTCCTTGTTTAGGTAAATATCATTGGGAATATAGACTTCACCTCGCGCCAATTGTTGCTCAATAACAGGATGTCTTCCGTCCTTAATAGCAAGGCTATAATCATCGGATATTTCGGGTTTACTGTAGTCGTAATTTTGGGAGATAAACGCAAAACTACATAGGCAGTCTAGCTTAGCAATAACACGTGCATTGTGCTGCACATTGGTTATATAAACGTTTAGCTTCTCAATTAATTCGGCATAGATGCGTCCTTCTATTTCGCCAATTTTATCATCAGCGGCTAATATTTTCTCTTCAAATACTTTTAATTCGGGAGTAATATAACGCTCGGCATTTACCAAGGTTTGCTTTCTAATCCATTCTTCTGGTACTTTATCCTTATGCGAATTGGTTACTTCCAGGTAGTATCCAAACACATTGTTAAAGGCCAACTTAAGACTAGAAATGC
>Ga0115566_10002918_pt1 | contig 14002 bp, 9 predicted proteins | sample COGITO_mtgs_1204_3_FD_87173 | JGI IMG/M metagenome (GOLD analysis project Ga0115566, IMG submission 87173) | Pelagic marine microbial communities from North Sea - COGITO_mtgs_120405 | ecosystem: Environmental > Aquatic > Marine > Epipelagic | place: Germany:Helgoland, sampling site Kabeltonne...
AAGCCGCTGAGAAATTAGAAAAAGATACTGATATAACTTCAGAAGAAGACAAAATTAAATTGATGTCGACTGAGCAATCGCTCAAAACTGATGAAGAACCCAAAATACCATCTTCCATATCTGGGTTGGAAAAATTTAGTCTTTCTAAAGACGAGCATGATGGCTCCAGTGTAGATGCAGATAGTCTCTTTAATCTACCACCAACTAGTGATTAATTTTAAACTAAAATTCCACGCCAATTTGAGCTTTAATGCCTGATCTAAACGGATGTTTAACAAGCTCCATTTCAGTAACTAAATCTGCTATTTCTATTAGTTCGTCCTTTGCGTTTCTTCCTGTTAATACAACATGAGTATTTTCTGGTTTCTCGTCGAGTAGAAACCTAACAATGTCATTAATGTTAATATAATCATACCTTAACGCAATATTTATCTCATCAAGTAAAACCATTTTATTGGTTGTATCTCTAATTAATTCTTTTGCTCTTTCCCAAGCGGCCAAGGCCATCTCAGTATCCCTGGTTTTGTCTTGGGTTTCCCAAGTAAACCCCTCACCCATAGTGTGAAAAGCACATATTGAATTAAATTTGGATAAAATTAAATCTCTTTCTCCTGTGCTCATCCCACCTTTAATGAATTGCACCACCCCACATTTCATATCATGAGCTATACATCTAAAGATCATACCAAATGCGGCTGATGACTTGCCTTTTCCCTTTCCAGTATTCACAATGATCAACCCCTTCTTATCGGTTTTAGTTGCCATTATTTTATCACGGGCAGCCTTTTTTTTTGCCATCTTGGTAGCATGTCTTTCTTGATCAGAATCTGACATTAATCATCCTCCATAGTTGAATTTCTAAACTATAATCAGGTTTAAATAAAAAATCTTCAATACTATTTATAATTTAATTCTGCTTTTGGAAATTTTTTAATAAATTTTGAGCAGAATTTGACTTTGGCACCCATAACCCCCGATCAATCGCCTCTTGAAATCTATCAATAATCTCATCAAAAGCTGGTCTATTATTCTCAACAATAAACTGCCGGTTCTCCTCATTCTCAATAAAAGCCACATACACTAAATCAAAATGATGATTTGCTACCGCACCAGTTGTTGCAGAAAATGCGAACAAATAATCCAATGTTGCAGCCATTTCAAAAGCACCTTTGTAACCATGCCTTTTAACCCCATCAATCCATTTTGGATTCACAACTCTAGATCTAACAACCCTTCCAATTTCTTCCTCTAGAGTCCGTATGATTGGGTTTTCAGGTCGTGAATGGTCATTATGATAAATAGGTCTATCTCTTCCTTGCAAAGTTTTTACTGCTGCTGCTGCACCGCCTTCAAATTGATAATAATCGTCAGAATCCAATATATCATGCTCTCGATTATCTTGATTCTGAACGATTGCTTCAACACCTGACAATCTATTCTCAAATGCCTTTCGGGCTTCAATTCCATCCACATCGCTACCATATGCATAAGAACCCCAAGATAAATACGCTTCAGAAAGATCTTCTTTATTATTCCAAAGACGTTCATCTATCATTGCCTGTAGCCCAGCACCATATGCACCTGGCTTGGATCCAAAAACTCTATGTTTTGAACCATCAATAGTAGCTCCAGCAGGGTTCATATCTGAAGGCTCATCTAGTTTCATAACAGCAATTGCAGCACTATCAACTAAAGAAATCAATTGTGGAAACGCATCTCTAAAGAAACCAGAGACCCTTAGGGTTACATCAACTCTTGGACGATCCAAAACAGACAAGGGTAAAATTTCAAAACCTGTTACTCTCCGATTTGCTAGATCCCAGGTTGGCTTAACTCCCATTAGAGCTAAAGCCTGAGCAATATCATCACCACCTGTGCGCATATTTGCGGTACCCCAGGCAGTAATTAATAATGATTTTGGCCAATCTCCATAGTTTTGCAAATGCTTTTCTAAAAGTAAATTAGCTGATTTCCACCCTAAAGCCCAAGCGGTAGGGGTTGGTACTGCTCGGTTATCTACACTAAAAAAGTTTCGCCCAGTAGGTAGGACGTCTAACCTCCCACGAGTGGGGGCGCCAGACGCACCAGGCCGGACAAATCTTCCATCTAACGAATCCAGAACACCCAAAGACTCTTTAGTTCCACAAGATCTCAAGATTGGTCTTATTGATTCATTAATTTTATTAATGACTAACTCGGTCTTCTTGCCATCAAACAAAGAGCTTTTTTTGATCAATTTTGATGCAAGAATTTCCAATCTTTCAACAGTATCTCCGTGACTTCGCCAAATCTCATTTGAACATTCCTTCAAAATCTCAGGCTTCTCACCTAACCAAGTTTCTGACATTTCACAGTTCAACGGGTCAAAACTTAAATCCAAATCTTGTGCCAGCGCTCTTATCAACGACTCATCTCCTCCAATGCCTTTATCTCTGGGGATTCTGACTAAAGCTTGTATTAAATCAGACTCCAGGCGCCCCTCCGGCGATTGCCCAAATATATGCAACCCATCCCTTATTTGCGCCTCTTTCAAGTCACATAAATAGGCATCCAATTTAGCGAGATCAGTCTCAGTATCTTCACCAACCATTCCTGCATCTATGTTTAAACCTGAAGCAGAAGTTAACGATAAAATTTCTTTCTTAAGATATTTTATTCGATTTGGGTCAATACCTGCAGCTTCATAGTACTCATCAACTAAAGCCTCCAATTCCTTTAGTGGTCCATAGGTTTCCGCTCTTGTAAGAGGTGGTGTTAAATGGTCCACAATTACAGCGCTTGATCGACGCTTAGCCTGTGTGCCTTCTCCTGGATCATTTACAATAAAAGGGTATATGTTTGGTGTAGGTCCCAAAGTTACTTCCGGATAACAACTCTCTGATAAAGCCAATGCTTTTCCAGGTAACCATTCTAGATTTCCATGCTTTCCCATATGTATCAAAGCATCACATTCAAATTGATGGCGAAACCAAAAATAAAATGCAAAATAATTATGGGGTGGAACTAAATCAGGCGAATGATAAGTATCTTTTGGATCAATATTATACCCTCTCGCAGGTTGGACACCTACAACTATATTTCCATACTTTAATATTGATAAAGCGAAGCCATCATTTCCAACAAATGGATCTTTGTCTGCGTGCCCCCATTTATCTTCAATTGCTTGCCTAACATCATAGGGCAACTCCTTAAAAAACTCATTATATCTTTTAAGTGATAACCTAACACCACCACTCCTTATATTTCTATCAGTTAACCAGTTTGTAGGGCCAGCCAAAATCTGCTGCATTAATTGTGAGGAATTTTTTGGGTGTTGCAAAACCTGATAACCATTTTCCAACAAAGTTTGCATTAAATTTACAGTTGCAGCAGGTGTATCCAATCCAACGCCATTGGCTAAACGACCATCTTTATTGGGGTAGTTAGCTAAAATAATACCAACTTTTCTTTCTGAGGGTTTCTTTTTCCTTAATTTAACCCAAGAGGAAATCAACTTACCTATGAAATCAATTCTGTTTCCATTAGCCTGATATGTAGCTAAAGAGCATTGAGTTTCTCTGTCAAAATATGCCTCACCTTTAAAAGAAATTGCGCGGCCTAAGATTCTACCATCTACCTCAGGTAAAGCCACATTCATTGCAATATCCCGACCTGATAAACCATTAGCACCAGTACGCCAGTTTTCCTCTGATGAACTTGATAAGACCAGCTGAAAAACCATAGCATTTTGTGTTTCAGGCATTGTTAATGGATTTACTTCATTTTGAGAGCTATCAACTTGATTAGGGGTATTTATTGAAAAACTAGTACAATTTAAAATTATCTCAGGATTATTATTTTTAAAAATGTATTTAAGAGTAGCTGATGAAACTGGATCTTTTAGAGATGTGACAAAGATTGGCATGGGATTTAATCCATTCCTTAAGAGTGTCCTAACCAACCTGTTTATTGGATCTAAACCACCACCTTGTAACAAAGCGCGGTAAAAGATTATTGATACAATTGGAGCATTTGGTAACCAATTATTTTGTAAATCAGTTAATTCGCAACCACCTAATCCAGGCCAGTAGGTACCAGCTCTTAAAAGTGGCTTTGCTCCCTCTGGTTTTTCGGTTTTTTCAATTATTGATTTTGAATAAAGTAATGCATTACTAATATTTTGAGTCCCTCCCTCTACGAAGTAAGCAAGCAAAGCTTCCCATTCATTTCGAGTAACTGTAGAAAGCCGCCAAAGCTCATCATCTGGATTATCATCTCCAGGCAAGGCCACAAATGGAACGCCATTTTCAGAAAGCATGGCTGAATATTGTTCCACTCCATACTTCCAGTAACCTGTTCCACCAAGAATACGAGCCACAACAAGTTTTGATTTTGTTGCACATTGATCTAAATGCAGATCAACAGACATTGGATGCTTTAAGTGCAACATATTAATCAAGCGTATAGTTGGTGCTTTTTCTGCGAGTGCGGATCGCGCTTCGGATAAACAGACTAATTCTGTATCAGCAGCCGAGATAAAGATTATGTCAGCTGGAGTTTGATTAGGATCTACTGGCTCTTGGCCATCGTCGATTGATCCTGGTTGTGCTGCAAGCAAATGCATCTAGATATCTTTTGTCATAAAAATACTAGTCATATTTTTTTTGTAGTCACCAAAGCTAGTGCAAAAAGTGAAGCCATTTCGTTTGTATAATCTAATCGCAGCTTCTAACTTAAGACCAGTTTCCAATTTTAAAATCTTTAAGTCTTCGTTTTTTGCCCATTGGATGATCTTATTTAAAATTTGTTGTGCAATTCCCTGACCTCGCATACTTTCTTTTACAAACATGGATTTTAACTCTCCATAATCTTTTTTAATTGCCAATGCTCCACAACCAATTATTTCGCCGTTGTAATTTGCAACAAAAAATTTCACATTTTTAGCGCATAATTCATCTGTAGATAATGCATAATTATCTTCAGCTGGAAAAAGATCTAATATTAAATTATGGCTCGCTTCTATTAATTTAGCGGCATCAGGAGCGTTTGGATTGCCTAAAGAAATCACCACCCCGTGAATCATACCTTCAGCGCTTCTTCTATCGCAACTTGATCAAGACCCTTTTGACCTATAACTACTATCTTTGTTTCTCTTTTCTCTGTTTTCTGAAACATTCGGTCAAAATATGTTTCAATCCTTGGTCCAACAGCCTGGATCGTCATTCTTAAAGGTTTGCCGTTAACAGCCATAAAACCCTTTAACCTGAGAATGTCGTGCTTATTAATAACTTCTGAAACTGATTTACAAAATTCTTTGGGGTTATCAATTTCACCTATTGAGATTACAAAACTTTGAAAATCATCATGATCGTGGTGATCATGATCGTGGTCTTCATGATGGTGATGATGAACTTCGTGGCGCTGCTCGATATCTTCTTCAGCCACAGCTTGTTGTCCTAATAAAACATCTGTGGGTAACATACCCATTTCAGATTTAAGTACTTGAACACCTTCTCTACTATCTTTTTTAAGCTGATTTAGCAGATCATCAATTTGAGAAGATGTCAAAAGGTCCGATTTGTTGATTACAATCATATCAGCACACGTAATTTGATCTTCAAATAACTCAGAAAGCGGCGTTTCATGATCTAAATTTTCATCAAGTTTTCGTTGGTTATCAACCGCCTCAATTGAATTAGCAAAACGACCTTCTGTTACCGCTTTCCCGTCAACAACAGTTATAACTCCGTCCACAGTGACTCTTGTTTGAATTTCAGGCCATTTAAATGCTCGTAATAGTGGCTGTGGTAATGCCAAACCACTTGTTTCGATCAATATATGATCAAGCTGTTTATTACGGTCTAAAAGTTTCTCTATTGTAGGGATGAAATCATCAGCAACAGTGCAACAGATACAACCATTTGATAATTCAATTATATCCTCTTGATTGCACGCTTCATCATTGCAACCTTTCAAAATGTCACCATCAACTCCCAAATCACCGAACTCATTAATAATTAAAGCTATTTTTCGATCGCCAGCGTTATTTATCAAATGTTTGATTAAAGTCGTTTTTCCAGCTCCTAAAAAACCAGTTATTACTGTCGTTGGTATTTTATTTAACATTTTCTTTTCCCTACCATTTTGTAAGTCGATGACAGAATTAAATGAAGCTATCACCTTTAATGAATTTATTATGATTGTTGCTATTCAAAGCAAGAGTGGTTTTGTTACTAACTACTACAGAGCCCGAGTGATACCAATTACTATACAATCTACTATACTTTATACCGTCATCGAATAAATGAACCTGGTTTTCCCCATCAGAATGATGTTTTTCTTCTTTCTCAGGACAGAAGCTTAATCCTTTTGAGATTAATAAAAGTTTCCAATTATTACTATTTTCGCTAGTGAGCTCAAGATCACAAACTATATTCTTGTAAGTTTCTAAGGGCACATAATTTGGACCCATGTCTATATTACTACTTTCCTTATGGTCATGGCTATGCTTATGCGGTGAACTGCATTCCCCAAACTGAAGAGCTAAAATATAGCCAACACCAAACGTAAAAAAACCAAAAATTAGGGTGAAAAAAACGTATTTATTAAGAATTTTCTTTTCTCCAAAAATACCCACTTAAGTATCCAAGAAGAACCCAACTTGCAGCTCCAAGTGCTAATGTCCGTGATGCAAAATGACTTGCTAATTCAGGTGGGGTAGGTCCAACAAAAAATTCTGGCTCTGGGGCACCAACAATATGGGGAACAAGTATAATAATGATACCAATTAAAACGTATGGTATTTTTTGTGAAAATGAAACTATCCATATGCCAAGGATAGTTACTAACACACAAAAGAACCACCAAATTTGGCGAGGAAATAACTCAGCAGCGGCGGCTCCTGGAAGTTCGGGCGGTAATCCAAAAGCTGGAGCTAACTGAACCGCAAAGAAACCACAAACACCAAAAAGGATAGATCTCACATTATCTATCTTCAAGTTGAGAGAAGAAGCGTATGCTATTAATGATACTAAAATAAGAGCGTAGCCAGTGTAGATTAGAGCACTAAATAAAATGCTCAAACCATTACGTTGAAAGTCAAATGCACTATTGTGATGGGCACCTTGGGAATTATTCTCACCAAAATGTGTTAAACTGCCAGTCTCATACAACTCAGCGTGTAAAAGAATTGGCTGTACATAAATTAACTGTAATAGTGCTGAAACCACACCAACGATAAACCCCGCAAATAGGGCTGTTATAATAATTTTTTTAAACATGAAACATCTCGCTATAATCTAAAAGCAGACAAATAATTAATGAGTAAAAAACATACCAATTAAGATATTTTTAATCATGAATAACTTGCTGTTGTTAATTCAATAAATCTTAGTGGCAGGGAAACCCAGCTGTGTGACGCACATCGTGTGCTGCATCATGAAGTGCGCTGCCTTGAACGTGACCTGACACAGTAATTATAGCTAGGCCTAAAAGGGCTGCACTAATCATACTTAAAAAAGTTGATTTGATTTCTAAATTATTTTTTGTAGCTGTTATCATTTTTTTCTCCTTTACCGTCACACCCGACAGTTTGATTTTTCCTTCATGCTCTGGCTGGTCTCCTGACTTGCGTTTCTAGGCTCTCCCCAACCTTCCCAGCTTTCGCCAGTGGTAATTTGGGGGAACTCTCCGCATACAGTCGCGGGGGCGGTTGAGGCATCAGGTCCCGGTTCACGGTTGACCTTAACAACATTCCCATTTAATCCCCATAAGCTTTGCTCGTTTGTGGGGAACCTTTGCCGTTCCTTTGTGCGCAGTTAAGGTAAGGGACGTCAAGTAGATATACGACATAACGATTACTTTAACCGGCTTTTTATTTTCAAATCCAAATAAAGTTATTAGACAATATATCAATATGTTGTATAAAGGTAGAAGTAGGTCGCGATATCGTGTATGGTAAAAAACGTGTATTTTACGAAAAATAAACTAGGAATATTATAATAAATGGCAGGTACGTTTTGCGATTTTCACGGCTAAGGCTAAATGGATTTAAAAGTTTTGTAGATCCAATTGATCTTTTAATTACAGACGGTCTAACTGGAGTGGTTGGCCCAAACGGATGCGGTAAATCAAATTTATTGGAAGCTCTGAGGTGGGTAATGGGTGAAAATAGGCCTAAATCCATGCGTGGAAGTGGAATGGAAGATGTAATATTTGCAGGAGCCGCAACAAGACCAGCACGTAATTTTGCCGAAGTCTCAATACACATTGATAACACCAATCGACTTGCACCCTCTCACTTTAATAATCAAGATACCTTAGAGATTGTGAGGCGTATAACAAGAGACGCGGGATCAGCCTATAAATCAAATGGTAAAGATATTAGGGCGCGAGATATTCAAATGCTATTTGCTGATGCTTCCACTGGGTCACATTCTCCAGCTCTAGTAAGACAAGGTCAGATTGCCGAACTAATAAACGCGAAGCCAAAGTCTCGGCGCAGAATACTTGAAGAAGCCGCAGGAATTTCCGGATTATATCAAAGACGCCATGAAGCAGAATTAAAGCTTAATGCAGCCGAACAAAATTTAGCCCGAGTCGAAGACGTTTTAGAGCAATTAAAAAACCAACTTAGCACCCTTGCTCGTCAAGCCAAACAAGCAATTAGATACAGAGAGATAAGTGAAGAACTTAGAATCTCTGAAGGAACTTTATTATATGGTCGTTGGAAGGAAGCTGATCTAGCTTTAATCCATGCCACGGCGGAATTAACAAACTGTGTTAAGACTGCCGCAAACGCTCAGTCAACAGCACTAAAAATTACAAAAGAACGCGAAATTGCAGAAAATAAAATACCACCATTGCGTGAAAAAGAAGCTACTTCTAGTGCTCTTTTCCAAAGATTAAATATTCAAAATGAGACTTTAAAAACTGAAACTGAAAGAGCACATCAAACTATCGAAGTACTTCAAACCCAAACAACCCAATTGGGAAGTGATATAAGTCGAGAAGAAGCTTTAAATCGAGATGCAGAAAATACGATAAAAATATTAGAAGACGAACAAGACAGATTGAATATTGAGCTCAGTGGATTTGAAGATAGATTAGTTACAGCAGAGCAAAATGCACGCAATGCTGCTGATATATTAAAAAACGAAGAAGCCAAGTTTGACGAAAAAAATGAGGATATTGCAAGATTGTCAGCAAGGCACCAATCGGTACAAAGGCTTATTCAAGATTCAGAGCAGATGCTCAGACGAAACGAGGAAGAACTTACAAAAGCAAAGGGGTTGGTAGCTTCATCAGAGAAAAATTTAGAGCAAGCATTATCCGATTTTGAGCAAAGCAAAAAAGATCAATCAGAGCTTATAAAAAAAGCTGAAGCAGCCGAGAGAAATCTGATTGCAGCTGAAAATAATAGAACTCAGATTCAGGAACGTGAGGCAATTGCAAGAGCTGAAAAATCTGAAGCTGAGGGATCAGTAAGCACCTTAAGAGCAGAAGTTACAACTCTTGAAAAAATGCTTGAAAGAGACACAAATGAAAATGAGCGTCTCTTAGATAAAATTGATGTAACTGAGGGATATGAAACTGCACTTGGCGCAGCATTAGCAGATGATTTGAGTTTACCAGAAGTTAGAGATTCTGGTTTAAGTGGATGGTTTTTACTACCAACATATAAAACAGGAATATCTTTGCCAAAAGGAGTTAAATCTCTAAATGAATTTGTTAATGTTCCAGAAGTCCTCGCTAGACGAATATCACAAATTGGATTAGTTGACCAAGCTCAAGGTCATAAATTACAAACTTTATTAGAACCAGGGCAGAGGTTAGTTTCCAAAGAGGGGGATTTATGGCGTTGGGATGGCTATTCCGCGCGCTCAGAAGATGCACCAGGATCTGCAGCGTTGAAACTAAAACAGATTAATAGACTTGCTGTGTTGAAACAAGATTTAGATGAGTCAAACGCACTAGCAGAAGGTTCCAGAAGGGCCCACGAATTACTTCACAGTGAATTAAACATAGCAACAGAAGTCGACAGAACCGCACGTGAAAATAGACGAAAAGCAGACAACGACTTAACTGAAAATAACAGAAGTTTATCAAGAAGTGAGTCTGACCGTGATATAGCTATTGGAAAGTTAGAAAACTGGAAATTAGCTCTATCACGTTTTCAAGAGGCTGCCTCAAGCAACAAAAATGACATACAAGATGCCGAAAAATCTTTTAAAAAATTAGAGGACTTAGAATTAGCAAGATCCGAATTAGAAGATTTGAAAATCTTAGTCGAAACAGCAAGAATCAGCATGATCGCTGAAAGATCAAGTCACGATGAGATAAGACGAGAGGGAGAAAATCGAAATCGGAGAATTATTGAAATCACGCAAGAGCTCAACAATTGGCGACAAAGATTGATAACAGCTGAAGAGCGCATAAACGATTTAATAATTAGGAAGAAAGAATGTGAGGCGGAACTAAAAAATGCTAAAAACGCTCCAGAAGATATCCGCCACAAAAGTGAATTACTTCTGAAAGAAATGGGAATTGCAGAAAAAAAGTGTGAAGAAGCAACTAATATTTTAACTAATAGTGAAACTGAACTGCGTGAAATTGAAGTTACAGAGAGAAAGTCTGAACGCTTTGCTTCAGATGCTAGAGAAGCACGAGCTCGTGCCGAGGCAATTTCAGAAGGAGCACAAACCACTTTGGACGCTGCATATTCGAGAATTACAGAAGAATTAGATTCAACTCCACAAGATCTACTAGAAAAATTAAACATTGATCCAAGAAATTTACCAGAGGCGGAAAAAGTAGATAATGATGTTCAAAGATTAAAAAGGCAGAGAGATGCATTAGGTGCAGTTAATCTTCGAGCAGAAGAAGATTCAAATGAGGTGAAGAAAGAATTTGAAACTTTAGACAGTGAAAGCTCAGACCTCAAAGAAGCAATAGGTAAACTTAGGGATGGAATCTCAAGCTTAAACTCAGAAGGTCGAGAGCGACTACTTTCAGCATTTGATGAAGTTAATAAGAACTTCGGAGTGCTATTTAAACATCTTTTTGGTGGCGGTGAAGCTAGTTTGATGCTGGTGGAAAGCGATGATCCACTTGAAGCAGGATTAGAGATTATGTGTCAACCACCAGGAAAAAAATTAAGTACTTTATCTCTGCTCTCAGGAGGGGAGCAAACTCTAACGGCATTATCTTTAATATTTGCAGTTTTCTTAGCAAACCCGTCACCGATTTGTGTTCTCGATGAAGTCGATGCGCCATTAGATGATGCTAATGTAACGAGGTTCTGCGATCTTTTAGATGAAATGACCAAAAGAACTGATACTAGATTTTTAATAATTACTCATCATGCCGTCACAATGGCTCGCATGGATCGGCTTTTTGGCGTTACAATGGCAGAGCCAGGAGTGAGCCAATTAGTTTCTGTTGACTTGAAAAATGCAGAAAAATTGGTTGCCTGAGTAGTGAATATTTATTTTCTAGGTGAATGTATCAAATTCTAAAACACTAACTTGATTAAATACACCTGTTTTTAAAAGCTTACCTTGTACTGTGTCATCAAGTGGCGCGTCTAAATACAGCAAAGCAATTGCCTCACCACCAACTTCCGAACGGCCTAAAGTAAAATTGGCAATGTTAACACCATTATCAGAAAGAGTTTTACCCAAAATCCCTATAATGCCTGGGGTGTCTACGTTGGTTGTGTATAGCATATGTTGACCCACCTCAGCATCGATATTAATGCCTTTGATTTGAATGAATCTAGGCTTATTATCGCTAAAAACTGTGCCGGCAACTGACCGTTCTCTAGATGCTGTTACTATGGTTACTTTAATATAAGCTTCAAAAACACCACTTTTATCTTGTGTAGTTGTTGAAATTTTAACGCCTCTATCTTTTGCCACGATAGGTGCAGAAACCATGTTAACATCTGGGTTTGAAATACTCATTATTCCAGAAATTGCTGCACAATTTAACGCATCAAGGTTCATTGATGAAACTACGCCATCGTATAAAATATTTATTGCCTTTATTGGCTCTTGAGTAAGCTGACCAACAAATTTTCCAAGATGGGTAGCCAGAAGCAACCAAGGATTCATAATCTTGGCCTCCTCGGCTGTTATTGAAGGCATATTTAAAGCGTTTGTAACAGCTCCTGTTAGTAAGTAATCACTTAACTGCTCAGCTACTTGGATAGCAACATTTTCCTGCGCTTCGGTAGTAGCAGCTCCCAAATGTGGAGTACAAACAACATTTGGTAAATTAAATAATGGACTATTAATAGCTGGCTCTTCAGAAAAAACATCAAATGCAGCTCCCGCCACTCTTCCCTCTTTTATAGCTATTGCTAGTGCTTGCTCATCAACAAGGCCTCCTCTAGCGCAGTTTATAATACGAACCCCAGTTTTTAATTTGCTAATATTTTCTGCACTCAAGATATTTCGAGTTTGATCTGTTAATGGTACGTGTAAAGTTATGAAATCTGACTGATGTAATAATTGATCCAACTCAACTTTCTCAACACTTAAGTTTTTAGCTTTCTCTTCACTTAAAAAAGGATCATAAGCTAAAACTTTCATTTTTAGCGCTCGTGCCCGATCACAGAAAACACCCCCAATATTTCCAGCGCCAATAACACCGACTATCTTATTAGTAAGCTCAACCCCCATAAATTTTGACTTTTCCCACTTACCCGCCTGGGTTGATGCATTCGCCTCTGGGATCTGACGAGCTACAGAAAACATCATCGCAATAGCATGTTCAGCCGTGGTAATCATATTGCCAAAAGGTGTGTTCATCACAATAATACCCTTTTTCGAGGCCTCTGCCCTATCAATATTGTCTACCCCAATACCTGCGCGGCCGATCACCTTTAATTTTCTTGCCTGCTTTAAGATATTTGGTGTTACCTTTGTTGCCGAACGAATAGCCAAGCCATCATAATCACCAATTCGAGCAGCAAGAGCTTTTTTGTCCTTGCCAAGATCAGGCTCAAAATCAACATCTATTCCTCTATCTTTAAAAATTTTAATCGCTGCTGGACTCAATTTATCTGATACTAATACTCTTGGAGCCATTTTATACTCTTTCTTTACATCTAATTTAATTTTTTCATGATTTTCTAATCTTGAGCTATTAATACTACTTTTCAGAATTATTTTCTAACGAGCTTATCTCCATCTCAAATGCCCACTTAATCCAAATCACTAGAGATCTTAAACTATCAAGCTCAACTGTACCTCCACACCATATTCGTAATCCTGCAGGAGCGTCTCGATATGAACCAATATCAAATGCTACTCCCTCTTTTTCGAGCCTTGCACACAAATTTTTAGCGAACTGTTTTTCATTTTCAATTCTGCTGTCATCAAATACCAAACAGACTGAAGTATTTGATCTCGTGTCTAAGCTTTCCGCAAGATTTTTCAGCCAGCTGCTTTCTTCGATAAAATCAAAGATAACTCCAGCATTCAAATTGCACCTGGAAATCATGCCATCTAAGCCACCAATTGAACGAACCCATTTTAAAGAAAAAAGATAATCTTCTACAGCTAGCATCGATGGGGTATTAATTGTTGCTCCCAGAAAAATATCTTCATTAAGTTTATTATTTTTTGTCAATCTAAATAACTTAGGTAATGGCCATGGGGGTTTATAAGTTTCTAATCTTTTTACAGCTTTTGGACTTAAAACCAGCATGCCATGCGCTGCCTCACCACCTAAAACTTTCTGCCAACTAAACGTTGTTGCATCTAGCTTTGACCAAGGTAGATCAACAGCAAACGCCGCAGATGTCGCATCACAAATTGTCAATCCTTCTCTATTCAAAGGGATAAAATCTGAATTGGGCACTTTAACCCCGGAAGTCGTGCCATTCCAAGTGAATACTACGTCATCATCAAAATTGATATGCTGCATAACAGGTAATTGACCATAATTCGCTTCAATTATAGTTGGTTTAAGCTGAAGCTGTGATGAAACATCTGTCGCCCATCCTTTGCCAAAGCTC
>Ga0115566_10002921_pt1 | contig 13987 bp, 10 predicted proteins | sample COGITO_mtgs_1204_3_FD_87173 | JGI IMG/M metagenome (GOLD analysis project Ga0115566, IMG submission 87173) | Pelagic marine microbial communities from North Sea - COGITO_mtgs_120405 | ecosystem: Environmental > Aquatic > Marine > Epipelagic | place: Germany:Helgoland, sampling site Kabeltonne...
CATCTGCAGGCACAATCGTTGCTGTCGAACCAGATCTGATTGTTGCGTGTGGCAATGGCGCTATTGAACTGATAGAACTTCAGGCGGAAGGCAAGCAGCGTCTTCTCGCAGCCGATTTTGTGCGGGGCATGCGTCTTGAAGTGGGTCAACAATTCGAGGATGTCTGACATGGAACCCAGACGACTCGGTACGGAAGGAGGCATGACGCCTTCCTTTGTTCGACCTTTCCTTTATGCGCTTAATCGTATGCAGGCGAACGAAGTGCTTCGCCCATCCCAATACATGGATCGTTCTCGGTCTATTCTCATGGATCGTCTGGGCGCAGCAGGTGGTCAGCCGATTACAACATTCAGTCGTGGATGTGTCGGGGTAGTTGCTGATCACACACACTATTTCAAAGGTTTCGCGTTACTTCTGCGCCTCCAGCAGGGGTTGGCCGTTTCGATGCGTTCTCATGATGGTGAACGCTCTCGAATGGTTGTTGAGGGAGTACCTGACATTATCCAATTCGATCTGTCAGATGCGGGCCAAAGTGGATTTGCAGGCCTCTTGGCATCTCTTTTCCATGCATCAGGAATCGAGAAAGGGCTTCAAGTAGATATTTCAATTGTGGGCGCGATTCCTACCGGTCTTGGGGCAGCCTTTCATGCGGCCTGTGCCGTAAGCGTGCTTGAAGCATTGCACCGAGTCGTCGCTATCGAAGCATCCTCCGATGAACCAAGCCTTGAATCCGAGTCATTTCGCACTCTTCTGCGTGATCAGTCAATAGAAGGACTGACTAGTTGGTACGGGCACCGGTTCAGTCCGGCTTATGTCATAGGGACATTGGCTTCTGATGATGTGGATTCATTTTTACTCGTTGATACAGGGACATTTGAGTTTCTCCCTATCGAAATAGAATCATCAAATCGTCCCGGATGGGCCATCTTAGAGACATCTCACGACTGGACGCAGCCGATGGAAGCTTCCATCGGCCGTTTTCGGTCCGCCCAGAAGGCGTTAGCAGATCTCCAGAAGAAGGCGTTTTCGGAGGTGTCCTCCCTGCGGGATCTTGAGCATCGCGACCTTGATCGGGCAGTTAGTTTGGTTGGTCGCAAAAGCCGGCCTGTGCTGAAACATTTGGTTACAGAGAATCGAAACGTGCAAAAAATGGTTGTGGCACTGCGCAAAGGGGACTGGCAGTTTTTCGGCGCGCTTATGCTAATATCACAAGCCTCCAAGCAGCAGGATTGGAACACAGCGGGTGAACTCCATGATTTGGTTACTCGAACTGCGGAATCCGCTTCGCTAGACGGTATATTCGGTGTAGTTCAGACAGGGGAAGGAGGATGTATGCTGGTTGCTGGTCAACCTTTCTCCCTTCCTGCATTTCTGGATTCTTTACGCGAGGCGGCAACCTCACATACGACTGAAGAAATAGAAACGTTTATCATCTAAAACAACCTGATGAGCACGGACTTTGATATCTCAGCGGTGAACGAACGCATCGCAAAAGAAAGCGCCTTTATTGACGACCTTCTGACGGAAATCGGCAAGGTTGTGGTGGGGCAAAAGTACATGATCGAGCGACTCCTAGTAGGGTTGCTTGGAGACGGGCACATCTTGCTTGAAGGCGTTCCGGGTCTGGCAAAGACCCTTACCGTTTCTTCTCTTGCAGGAGCCATTGGCACCCAGTTTCAGCGGATCCAGTTTACTCCTGACCTCCTGCCAGCTGACCTTTTGGGAACGCTAGTGTTTAATCCGAAGGAGGGGAGCTTCTCGATCAAGAAGGGCCCGATTTTCTCCAATATCATTCTTGCGGATGAGATCAACCGATCTCCGGCAAAGGTGCAGAGCGCGTTGCTCGAAAGCATGCAGGAACGGCAAGTCACGATTGGAGATACGACGTTTCCACTTGAAGCTCCATTCCTCGTTCTTGCGACACAGAACCCTATTGAACAGGAAGGGACATATCCGCTTCCGGAAGCCCAAGTGGATCGCTTCATGATGAAGATCAAAGTGGGTTATCCGACTAGGGAAGAAGAGCTAGAAATCATGCGGCGCATGGCCAGAACGGGTGAAAAGACCAAGATAAAAGAGGTCGTTTCTCCAGAGCAGATCCTCGAAGCGCGCAAAGTGCTGAATGCGTTGTACATCGACGACAGAGTCGAGCAATACATTGTTGACCTTGTGGTTGCCTCGCGTGAACCGGAGCAAGTTGGGCTGGGCGTTTTGAAGCCGCTCATTGAATACGGCGCCTCCCCACGTGCCACGATCAACCTAAACCTTGCGGCGCGCGCGCACGCTTTCCTTCAGCATCGTGCGTACATTACGCCAGAAGATGTTCGGTCTATCGCTATGGATGTTCTTCGCCACAGAATCGCCGTCACGTACGAGGCAGAAGCGGAGGAGATCAGCAGCGAAGATATCGTACAGCGTATTCTAGACACTGTTGAAGTACCCTAAGCCCCTCGTCTGATGGCCCGCAGAGCCAAAATGTTCAAGAAGGAGTCAATTTCGGTGGCTTTTGCCGTCGAACAGCTTCAAAAATCGGTCGGAATGACCGCTAAGGCGCTCAACTATACGGACGCTGAGACGCGACTCATTACCGAAAGTAACCTGCACCGTCCTGGAATGGCCCTGGCAGGATATTTGGAATTATTTACCCATCAGAGGGTCCAAGTCCTTGGGAATACGGAATGCCGCTACCTCGCCAATCTTGAAACGGATGAGGAGCGCAAAAAGGCGTTCAATAATGTGCTCAAATTTCCCATCCCGTGCATTATCTGCACCGAGGGTAACGTACTAGATGAGCCACTCCTAGCCTTAGCGACGAATGCGGGCGTTCCTGTGTATGTCACGGAGGAGCCCAGTACCCGATTCATGTATTTGCTGAGGGATTTTCTCGAAGACCAATTTGCGCCCCAGCAGTCCCTTCATGGTTCGCTGATCGATGTGTACGGAATAGGGCTTTTGATGATTGGTCCTGCCGGAATTGGCAAAAGCGAAGTTGCGCTCGACCTCGTTGAACGTGGTCATCGACTCGTCGCAGACGACGTGGTTATGGCCACACGAAAAGAAGGTCAGGTGGTAATGGGATCTGGCACGGATCTGGTCCAGCATTTCATGGAAATTCGCGGATTGGGTCTGGTCGATGTCCGAGCCATGTTTGGTATTCGTGCCATCCGCTTTCAGAAGCGAATTGAAGTCGTTGTAAACCTGCACCCGTGGGATCCGGACGAAGAGTATACTCGGCTCGGTATGATGGAAGAGACGTACGACATTCTAGGCGCGCAGCTTCCTCTTGTCTTGCTACCGATCACGCCAGGTAAGAATGTCACCGTTTTATGCGAGGTGATAGCGATGAACCACCTATTACGCCATTATGGGTATGACCCGGCGGAAGTATTCGCAGAACGGTTGTCCGAGCGGATCCGCAAGAAAGGAATGGCGTCTTCTGATCCGGGGCGAGGGATTGAGTATTTCGAGCATGATTACGAGTAGCCCGAACTCAATTGCGGCTGGGTAGCCGCGAGTCATTCCTTCAGTCTGAGTCCATTCACCTGAGCGGCATTTTTGAGCCCGCCTCGCGACCAATCAGGCTACTTGCTCAAGGTCTTCGCCTTCGACCTCATCTGCATCGAACTTCACGCCGACTAATCGGGACACTCCCTGCTCCTGCATCGTGATGCCGTACATGCGGTCTGCAGCTTCCATCGTTCGCTTGTTGTGCGTTACCAAGATGAACTGCGTAGACTCAGAAAACGTCCGGATCAGGTGCATGAACCTATCAACGTTCGCATCGTCGAGTGGAGCATCCACTTCATCGAGAATACAGAACGGGCTTGGCTTGACGAGGTAGATCGCGAATAGTAGCGCGATCGCGGTCAAGGTTTTCTCTCCACCGGAAAGCTGCGAGAGAACAGTCGGCTTCTTGCCACGTGGCTTCGCAAAAATAGTGACGTCTGATTCTAATAGGTCATCTGGATCGGCAAGCTCAATATCAGCGGCAGCACCTTCACCAAACAGCTCTTCGAACAGGCTTCGGAAATTTTCCCGAATGGCGGCAAACGTGGTCTCAAAACGCTGGCTTGCCGTGGTGTTAATCTCGTCGATAGTTGTCATCAACGTCGACTCGGCTTTCTCAAGGTCAGCGAGCTGTTCTGTCATGAACTGAAATCGTTCTCTTTCCTCTTCGAAAGAATCCAAGGCCAGCGCATTAACCGGGCCAAGGTTGCGGATCTTGTTCTTCAACTCACTGACTTCCATTCGAGCAGCAGAACGATCGAAATCTTCAGGGACTTCCATCTCATGCGAAGTCAGATCGATTTCAAAATCCTCTTCGAAGGATGCCAGCAAATCTTCAAGACGCGTAGCAAGCTCAGCTTGACGGACGGCCCGATCAGATTCACTACGCATGGCTGTTTCGCGTTCCCGCCGAATTTCGCGAAGACGAGCCTCCAGTTCGGAGATGGCCACTTTCGTTTCCATGAGATGCTCTTTCGCAGCAGAGACTGCCGCATCCAGCTCTCCTCGCGCTTCCTGCATACTGGTAATGCTAATCTGGAGCTCTTTGCAGCGTTTCTCTAGGTCAGCGCGCTGAGTCGTCAGGGAAGTGATGGCATTACTTCGTTCCTCTGCGCGGCGTCCTAATGTCTCTAAATCACTCCGCACTCGGACTAATTCACGTTTCAGGTTATCCAGTCGGTTACGGGTCTGAACAGCTGTGATGTTAGCGTCGTTGAAAAGGCTAAATGCCTCAAGACTAGCTTTTTCGATGCCGGCAAAGGCCGCCTCGGCGTCTCCGCGTTTTCCCTGTACGTCTGCAACTTGGACAGTCAACGACTTTACGTTCTTTTCTGCTTCGGCCAATTGCGTGCGGGCGTCTAAAAGACTCGCTTCCAATTGAGTTATGCGATGCTGGGTTTCGGCGCGGCGTTTGCTGGCCATTTCCGTTTCGGCAGAGAGGCGCGAATGAGCCTTTTCAGACTCCATCAACGACGCAGACGCATCACGGGCCTTTTGCTTAGCCTCCACCGTGCCGAGCTGCTGTAAACCTGCCGTCAATTCATCCCATTTCTTTTCAGCATCCACTAGGCGTTTGCCAGCTTTCTCAAGCGCTGCCTGCGCTTTCTCAAGCTGTTCTCTACGTCCGATACGGGAGTAAGAGACGCTTTCTTCCGACGCTGCACTTCCTGCATGGACATATCCATTTGGATCCATCCACTCACCAGTGCGCGTAAACACACGGCCATGCAAATTGGTAGCAGAGGTATCCAATTCGTCAGCCAGATAGCACGATCCGAAAACCAGATCAACGAGTGGCTGATAGCCCGTGTCAGCAATCCGGATGCTGTCAGCCATACAGGCGGCGCCTTTCGTTGCTACTCTTTTTTTAGTTGGGAGCCGATCTAGTACGAGGAATGTTGCGCGGCCTTTCTCCTCCTTCCGAAGGTTTGCAATTGCTTGGGCAGCTTCCTTTTCCGTGCGAACGACAATACACGACGCTAAGTCACCCATCGCCGCATTAACGGCAACTTTCCACTCTTCATCACAACTGATGATGTCCGCCACGGTCACCAGGTCATTGGCAGACCAACCTTTGTCAGAAGCCAAGAACTGAACAGGCTCGGATAAGTCGTCAAACGAGTTTAGGATACCCTGCAGAAGTGTTACTTCGCTGTCTGCGCTGTCATATGAACGTTCGGCGTTTCTCAGTTCAACTTGATGAGCTGTGAGTCCCGATTCCAGCTCGTCCTTTTTTGATTCGATAGATTGGAGTGCTTCACGAGCAACGTCTGCTACTTTTCGTGCGGCCTCAACAGCCGCTTCGACCTCAGCATGACGCTCACTCATATCCGTGCCTGCGGCTGACTGATCTTCCAGCGCTTGCTTGGCTGTTTCCAGATCCGTGGTCACGATTTCAATACGGCTAGATAAGCGATCGATCTGGCGCTGCCGATCGGCCTTATCAGTCGTCAGCTGGCGCTCCTGCAGCCGAAGGTTGTGAAGCATAACCTGATGCTTCTGCTGTGTTTGCTGCGCTTCGTCGCGCATTCGTTTGGCATCACTCAGCTCACGTTCTGCCTGTTCTGCTGCGGGTACGACATCAGCTTGTTCAGCCTCATATCGTTTAAGATCCTCCAAGAGGGATTCTTTCTGTCCAACGGCCGCCTTGCTTTCCTCGTCCAGTCGCATCAAATCACGAGAAATCGTAGCTAAGCGCTCCGTCGCGATCCGCAAGTCGGACTCTGCAGCCCGTAGCTTGTCAACGTGATCAGATAATTTCAACTGGGACTCCGTGACCTGCTTCTCTCGCGTCACGTGGTCGGTACGAAGGCTCTCGTGAGCTGCTTCTTCAGCTGCCAACTTGGCTGTAAATCCAGCCGCCGCATCTGAAAAGTGTCCGATCTCTTTGGATACGCCTTCCTTCTCCTGCGTCAATTGGCGGTATTCCATGACGCCAAGCGTCAATTCCACCTCGTGTAGACGCTCATCATATTGTTTGAAACGCGAAGCTTTCTGTGCCTGGCGTTCAAGACTTCGCACCCGCTTGTCGAGTTCTTCTGTGAGATCTCTGACCCGGTCAAGATCACCTTGGGTGCTTTTAAGCTTGCGGAGCGTTTGACCCCGGCGAATTTTGTATTTGGTGATTCCAGCCGCTTCTTCAAACAGGTGACGACGGTCTGCCGCATTCTCCGAAAGAATCTCCTCGATCATTTTCAATTCGATCACGGAGTACGCCCCTGCTCCCATTCCTGTATCCATGAACAGGTCGGTAATGTCCTTCAGGCGGCAATTGACGCCGTTGAGCAAATACTCGGATTCGCCACTGCGAAACAGACGACGCCCAATCGTGACCTCACTGTATTCTGTGGGTAGAATGCCGCGAGTGTTTTCAATGGTGAGCATTACTTCAGCCATCCCAAGGGAGCGACGCTTGCTCGTGCCGTTGAAAATCACGCTGTCCATCTTGTCTGAGCGCAGGATGCGCGCACGCTGCTCTCCGATAACCCATCGGACAGCATCGACAATATTGGATTTACCGCACCCGTTAGGGCCGACAACAACCGTCACGCCATCAGAAAAATCGACGACGGTTCGGTCGGCAAAACTCTTGAACCCGTGCAGTTCGAGTTTGCTTAGATACATGGACCAGACAGGACAATGATTGAGTACAGAGAAAGGTCAATAAACCGCGTTAAAAGCCGTTTTGCAAATCGAGTTATCAACAGTAAAAGACAACTTTGCATGTATTGTAAGTCATTGTTAAGCAATGATATACAGAACGTTCTGGGCGTCTTCGAAGAGTATATATTCCGTTATTGCACCTTGCCGAAGGGTTCAATCTTGGTATCGCTGGGCAGCAGATCCTTGAAACGCAGATTCTGGATGGCCCCAGAGTCCGATCCAATCGATGCCGCCTTATACCCATAAGCCCGTATTTTGCGAGAAAATATGATGACCGCCCAGAAACGTAGAATCGAGTGAATCGACTCAACTGTTTCCTTTATTGATTTTGCACCGTACTCTTTAAGACCCCTTGAATCAATCGTTTACTGTGCGTCCATGAGCCAAGAGAGCATGGTCACCCAGCTGATTGCTGCCCATCGCGAAGGCGATGAGAAGGCAGGAGACCGTCTGTTTGCAGTCGTCTACGACGAGCTGCACGCGATGGCGCGCAGGCAATTGCGTTTCCGCAAGCCAGGCGAGACGTTGAACACAACGGGCTTGGTTCATGAAGCCTATCTAAAGCTTTTTGATCGGGATGAAAGTGGCTGGAATGATCGAGTGCATTTTTTCTCTGTCACTGCCCGCGCCATGCGTCAGATATTGGTCGATTATGCTCGACGGATCAATGCCGAAAAGCGGGGTGGCGGACAGTATCATACAGAACTGAATGCGTCGCTGATTTCGGACACCACCAAGAATGTTGACATCTTGGACCTTGATGACGCAATGAAAGAACTTGAAAAGCTGAATCCGAGACTGGCCACCATTGTGGAGTGCCGTTTTTTTGGTGGAATGTCGATTGAGGAAACAGGTGCCCTTCTGGATGTATCTTCTCGCACGGTGGATCGTGATTGGCTGAAAGCCAAGTCCTTCCTCTATCTGGCACTCAAAGGCGACGAATGATGCAGGCTGCCAGTCTGTGTTGTGTACGTTGATCTCCCCTTATGAAGAAAATGGACCCGGATCGCTGGAAAAAGATGGAAGTGCTGTTGGACGAGGCGCTTGACCTCGATCCTTCCGAGCGGGAAGCTCATGTCCGTGCGCAAGCAGCCGGAGACGATGAGTTGAGGGATGAAGTGTTGCGCATGTTGGCAGCATCGCAGGAGTCAGAATCTTTTCTCGAGTCAACTGGTCGAGGAGACCTTGAGAATGCATTAGCCCGAATGGCGTCTGCCGTGGAAGACGAGTCGGAAGACGACACCATGGAGTTGGCCACGGCTGGGCCCTATCGCTTGACATACATGTTGAAGTCTTGGGCTCTGTAAACTGGATAGTCGGTGCAGACCATGTGCAAATTGCCGGTTTGAAGCTGCAGCAAGATCAGACTGAAGCCGCCATCGAGCGCATGCTAATAGCTCTTGATATCTATCAAGGCGCCTTCCCATCAAGCCATCCCCGGATTGGCCGCCTGGGCACAATGCTCGGCGAAACGATGGAATCTGAGGGTCGCTTAGCCGAGGCTGTCCGCTATTTCCGGCTTGCTTTGAACGACGTCGATTCGGACAAAAGAATCACTAGTGCAAGACAGGCCAGCAGCTATCTCAATCTTGCACGTGTGCTTATCGTCACAGGCCGCAATCAGGAGGCTCAGCAACTGATTGATGATGCCGGATGCGTGGCTCAAAGCCAGCACGTCACCTGATCAGTCGTTGATCGAAAAAGCGAATGACCTCCGCGCCAAGCTGTAAGGGCGGTCCGTCAGGCCTGAGCTTTTGGCTTGGCTTTTTCTTTGCCCTCCGGCTTCTTGACCTTCTTGGCTTTATCCGCCTTCTCATCCGTAGGGGCCGCCACCGTTTCGAAGGTAAACCCGTTCGATTTCGAGTCCACATCGATGCGAATGGTTTCACCCGGTTCGATCCAACCTGAAAGCACTTCTTCGGCCAATTTATTCGTTATTTCGCGCTGAATGACCCTTTTGAGCGGACGTGCTCCAAAGACCGGATCAAATCCGATAGCTGCGATACGATCCCTTGCAACGTCGCTCAGTTCCACTTCGATCATGTTGCTGCTCATGGCTAGGCGACGCACTCGTTCGAACTGGATGTCTACGATGCGGCGAATTTCCTTACGTCCCAGTGGATGGAACGTGACGATCTCGTCGATGCGGTTTAGGAATTCGGGACGCAGTTTCTGCTTCAGGAGTGTCATCAGATCGGCCTCAAGATTTGATTCATCTTGGGCTGACATGTCTTCACCCATGGCATCCATTCTGGATTGGATAACTTCCGATCCCAGGTTCGATGTCATGATGATAATACTGTTCTTGAAGTCCACGACCCTGCCTCTATTGTCGGTCAGACGCCCATCGTCTAGGACCTGCAATAAGATGTTGAAGACTTCCGGATGGGCCTTCTCAATCTCATCAAGTAATACCACCGAATAAGGTTTGCGACGGACCTGCTCACTGAGTTGGCCACCCTCTTCAAACCCGACATATCCGGGAGGTGCCCCAACCAGACGACTGACGGTATGGCGCTCTTGGTACTCACTCATGTCAATACGCACCATCGCATTTTCGTCATTGAACAGGAATTCGGCGAGTGCTTTGGCAAGTTCGGTTTTCCCAACGCCGGTAGAGCCTAGGAAAATGAAGGACCCAATGGGACGGGTCTCTTCCTGTAAGCCAGCCCGTCCTCTACGGACAGCATTGGCCACGGCAGCCAGTGCTTCCGGCTGGCCAACAACCCGTTTCTCTAGAGATTCTTCCAGTCTGAGCAACTTGGCCCGCTCGCCTTCCAACATCCTCGAAACAGGAATGCCCGTCCAGCGCGAGATAATCGCGGCTATGTCTTCCGAATCAATCTCTTCTTTGAGCAAGGCACCATGTTCTTGGACTTCATCTAGCCGCTGTTTGGTAGCGGTCACCAGCTCTTCCAACTTTGGAATTCGTCCATATCGAAGCTCGGCAACTTCTCCATACTCACCTTTGCGTTCGAGTTGTTCTGCTTCATTACGCAGATTCTCGATATCCTCCTTTGCTTGCTGGATAGTCTGGATCATTTCCTTTTCCCGGGTCCAGCGAGCCTTCAGTTCAGTCCGCTTTTCGTCCAGATTGGCGAATTGCTCCTTGATCAGAGCAAGCTTACTGTCGTCTTTCTCGCGCTTGACGGCTTCCCGTTCAATTTCGAGTTGTCGAATCTGTCGTTCGAGCTGATCCAATTCTTCCGGCATGGAATCGATTTCAATACGAAGGCGAGCTGCCGACTCATCGATCAAATCAATGGCTTTATCTGGAAGGAAGCGTGCCGTGATGTAGCGGTGGCTCAATTCAGCCGCTGAGACCAGGGCCCCATCAGTGATGCGCACACCATGGTGAACTTCGTAGCGTTCCTTGATCCCGCGTAAGATTGAAATGGTGTCTTCGACGGAAGGCTCTTCAACGAGCACCATCTGAAAACGTCGTTCGAGGGCCTTATCCTTTTCAAGGTATTTCCGGTACTCATCCAACGTAGTAGCACCAATCGCCCGAAGTTCTCCCCGAGCAAGGGCTGGCTTGAGGATATTTGCGGCATCCATCGCACCTTCTGCGGCTCCCGCACCAACCAGCGTATGAATCTCATCGATGAATAACACAATCTGTCCTTCCGACTCGACTATTTCTCGAATAACGGCTTTGAGACGATCCTCGAATTCGCCGCGGTATTTGGCGCCAGCTATGAGCGCACCCATGTCCAGGGCGAGAATGCGTTTATCCTTCAGTCCGTCCGGGACATCGCCCGAAACGATTCGGATGGCCAGGCCTTCTGCAATGGCCGTCTTGCCAACGCCTGGCTCACCGACCAGGATCGGATTGTTCTTTGTGCGGCGAGACAGGATCTGAAGGACGCGGCGGATTTCATCATCGCGACCAATAACGGGATCGATCTTGTTTTGGGAGGCAAGATCGTTAAGGTTGCGCGTGTACCGTTCTAGCGCTTGATAACGGCTCTCTGCATGCTGGTCAGTGACCTTCTGGTTTCCACGAACATCTTTCAGGATGCCTAATATGGCTTCTTTCGTTACATTTTGACCGCGAAGTGCCTCGCCAATGGCGTCTTTGGATGCCGAAAGTCCGATCAGGATGTGCTCCGTGGCGACGTAGTCATCTTTTAGCAATTTGGCTTCTGCCAAGGCACGGTCGAAGACGTTTTTAGCATCAGCACCGACATATTGCCCACTTACGGAAGAGCCCGTCACCACGGGCAGCTTTTCAAGAGCCTGCTCCGTTTTGGCCATCAGAAGATCCATACTGGCACCAAGTCGGCTCAGCATTGTCATGGCAATACCATTGGCATCACCAAGAAAAGCCTGCATCAAGTGAGGCGGCTCGATTCCTTGGTGATTGCGGGATGCGGCGATTTCAGTAGCTGTTTTAACAGCTTCCTGTGCCTTTACCGTAAATTTCTGGAGATTCATGTCTTCCTCGACCATTATGAGGTCCATTTGCAGCAATCGACCGACGAAATGTCAGGCAGATCACGTATGATAACTGATATGAGTCCATGCCAAAAGCATACCAATCCACTTCACCTGTCAGGTTGACAGCATGAGTCAAGCCCCAATCAATGCGAAATCTCACCGACTGGGATTACGTGAGAATCTGGGACAATTCAGTCTCCTGGTTCTCGTGAATGCGTTTGTGGGCGCGATGGTTGGACTTGAGCGGGTCGTGATTCCGGTATTGGCTGAGTCGCAATTCGGGCTTGCTAGCTACACGGCAGCCCTTTCCTTTATTGTGACGTTTGGGGCAGCTAAAGCATTGGCCAACTTGATGTCTGGGCGATTAGCAGAGCAGTGGGGGCGCCGACGACTACTGATCTTAGGCTGGCTTGTTGGATTGCCTGTTCCGCTGATTCTACTCTGGGCCCCGTCGTGGGGATGGGTAGTTTTTGCCAATGTATTGCTTGGGGTCAACCAAGGATTTGCTTGGACCATGACGGTCGTGATGAAAGTTGATCTCGTAGGACCGCGCCAGCGCGGCTTAGCATTGGGAATCAATGAGTCGGCCGGTTATGCAGCGGTGTCCTTAGCTGCGTTTGGATCGGGCTGGTGGATTGCCGAGCATTCACCTGACGGTGTATTCCTATCTGGATTTGCGCTGGCCGTGATCGGCTTGCTCCTTTCGTGGATTTTCGTTCGGGATACGTCAGGCCATTTGAAGACGGAGGTAGCAGGCTTTCAGAGAGAGGTTGAGGCACCACCATCCTTTGGGTCTGTTTTGCGGCAGGTTTCTTGGTCTAATCCACGCATGCTGGCCGTATCGCAGGCTGGCCTCGTCAATAATTTGAACGACGGGTTGGCATGGGGGCTGTTGCCTCTCTTCTTTCTGGCGGCAGATGTTGACGTGGCACACACCGCTTTGCTGGTATCGATCTACCCGTTGGTTTGGGGTTTAGGTCAACTTGGTACAGGGGCATTGGCAGATAAGATAGGACGCCGTCTACCCATCACGATCGGTATGCTACTTCAGGGCAGCAGTCTTTTGCTCGTTGCGTTCGCGCCTGGGCCCGGGTGGTATCTGCCGGCCATGATTGGTCAGGGGCTTGGCACGGCATTGGTCTATCCTGCTTTCCTAGCCGTCATATCGGACGAAGCTGCTCCTTCCTGGAGAGCATCGGCCCTGGGTGTTTATCGGCTGTGGCGCGACGGTGGATATGTCGTAGGCGCGGTACTGGCCGGTCTTCTTGCAGATACGCTTGGTATGGGGCCATCGATTGGCTCGATCGGCGCCATCACACTAGCATCAGGTATTGCTGCAGGCTGGTTGCTCGGAAAGAGGCCTCAGTGATCGTGCTCTGCCTCACCCACATCCATGTTCATATCCCGTCCTTCACCTCGTAGAGAGGCAGTCTGCACAAAATCGATCAAAACGGTGCCCGTTCCATTGAGACGAACACCAACGGGTCCTGTGCCCGGGTCATTCCCGTGTCCATGAACAACCAATACCTGATCCGAATATCCTCTGAAGTGAGTCTGGTCGGCTACAGCCCGGTACGAATGCCATCCGCTTGGTGTGTAGGATTCATCTGCCATCAGGATGAGGTCACCATTCTCGCTTTTTCCTTGGCGCATGGATGAGTTTGAGACCGATGTGAAATGGTAGTTGTCTTCATCGATCACGTGAGTGACGAACATCACCGTGCCATCAAAGTCATCCAGATTCAAGGCGGCGTCAAGTTGAACAGTCGTCATAGGATAGTCAAAGAGCATCATGACGGGATCGCCCGACATCGTCAGGGCTAAGACATCTCCGCGATCACCACCATCCATCATGGATGGAGTCACTCCATCTACATCGCCCACGATTGTCATCGAGTCCATCCACGCAGCAGATCGGACAGGCTTGAAGGTCCAGCCGCCCATCTCATTTCTAACGGGTCCCGCATCTGCAGAAGAACCAGTTGGTGCGACTACCGTGGTTTCCGTCGGAACCGCTTGCACGCCAACACCATATCGATACACCATTTCAGCGCCATGATCCGCTGTTACCCAGACCAAACCGATGCCGACCAATCCAACTAGCCATGCAATGGCGCGTGTGGATGTCTTCGTATCCATATTCATGGCGAAAAGCACGAGCCGAATCAGACCGTAGGCCGCAAAGAAATAAAGAACGTAATGCCCAAGGTCAGAATGTTCAGTTAGCAAGGCGTTTGCATCGGTCGGAAGAAATACTGAATCGGCAGCTCGTTCACCCGTGAACCAGGCGGCTACGGCACCAAGTGTACCCGCGGCATACAGTCCAACCGCAGCGCGCCGCCACAAGTCCTGGCCCTTGAGGATGATGCCGATGGTA
>Ga0115566_10002922_pt1 | contig 13980 bp, 19 predicted proteins | sample COGITO_mtgs_1204_3_FD_87173 | JGI IMG/M metagenome (GOLD analysis project Ga0115566, IMG submission 87173) | Pelagic marine microbial communities from North Sea - COGITO_mtgs_120405 | ecosystem: Environmental > Aquatic > Marine > Epipelagic | place: Germany:Helgoland, sampling site Kabeltonne...
ATAAAGTTTTTGTACATCAAATGTGTATTCAGCCATAAAGTTTTCTTTTTAAATCAATTTTTAATTTTGTAGTCTCAGTTGTTTTTAATATTGATTGTATCGTAAACAATCTACCATATTTTAGCACAGCGTCAGCCACATCAGCAACCTCGTTATCCCATTTTGGAAAAGCAACACTCCAACCAAATTCTATTGCTTGGTCTACAAGTTTTTGTCCTGGAGCGTCTCTATCAGGCACAACTATTACTTGTCTGTTAAGACCATTTATAAGATCTCTTTGTATATCATTTATCTCTGAACCAAGTATGCTAACACCAGAAACGGTAATCGCATCAAATGGACCTTCAGTAACTATAACAAATTTTCTGGACCAGTCTTGGGCATCCATGTTAAAAACATAACCAGGTTGAACATCTGTGTAATATTTTACTTTTTTCAACGGTTCAAATAATCTTCCTGTGAAGCCAACAATGTCGCCTCGCCAATAAAAAGGAATAAGCAATCTTTTGTTAACATCAAAATATTTGTTTGTAGAATACATAAAGTCATACCAGTCTGCTCCGATGCCCCTACTGCCAAGATAACTTAAAAGTGTATCTATGTTTTTTTGTTCTTCTTGTGAAAGTGTTGTGTAATTTTCAAGCCAGTGCTCTAACCTTTTTGTGTTTTGTGGCAATTGCTTTTTGTTAAACGTAACAAATTTTTTCTTTTCGTATTTGTTATCTCCTTCTTCATGCCTCATTGCTTCTATGGCTAGTTTACGTATTGTGTCATCTGCAATTCCAATGTAACTCATAAACAGACGCATTTTTTGTGAAAGTTTTCTACCAATAACATAACTGGCTTTGAAACCACAATTGAAACAGTGATATGATATGGTGCCATCAGCACTAGTCATGATACCTCCACGTTTTTTCTTGTCCTGTGTTTCACCGTTGTGAATACAGCAAGGAGCGTTGAATGCTATCCACCCTGATGGAGTTTTCTTTCGGCCCGCAGGCAACGATGTCAGAATAGTAGATTGGATCAGGTTCATACCCTATATTTTACTGTCTATAAAGGATTTTGTCAATGGTGCCTGTGTTACCACTTGCGTTGTCATAACTGAATTTTATAAATTGGTAAACGCCATTGAAATTGTAGTATTTTACACCTGTGCTTGATAAGTCAGTGATTGTTGTTATGGTAAAGAAATCTGTTGAAGCAGGAGTTGTTGACATTGTGCCCAAAACTTTTAAGGTGCCTGAAAAACCAGCGGTATAGACAGCAATTGTATGTAGTGCGTCATTGTTGTTTTGTCCTGGATACCCTTGTATTGTTTCGTTGGAAACATATTTTAAAGGATAGGGATTGTTGCTGGTATTAGCAGTAAATGATTCTGCAGTTTGGCTTGCCACAAACGATGGGAAACCTCCGTCGATCAATTCTACTGATCCTGCTGAATTGTAGCCTGTATCTGCGTAGGTCACTTGATATGAAGTGCTTGATCCATCTGTTAGTATTTCTCTCACAGAATAGTCATAAAATTTAGCATCCAAAGATAGCATATCACCGTCCGTGATTGACACTGATGCTGTGCCTTTGGTGGAAAATGTTGATCCATCGTCCAAAATTGTTAAAGTACGGGTCAAAACTGCTTTTTTACTGTCTGTGTCTATGAGAGCAAATTCAAATGTTTTGCTTGTGACGTCCTGGGCCTTTTGATCTTCATTTTTGAATGTGAATGTGATAGGGTTAGAAACGCCTCTGAATATTTTTAATCTCCTGTCGTACACCTTAGAATTTCTCCCGTGATAACCATTTATATAGGCTATTACCAAATTTGTAAGTAAATACCTTGATACTGTTTGCATATAGCATATTTAACAGTATTTATTGAATAGCATGAACGAAGTTTTTGAAACACTTGGAAAGAAATTTCCTTTTTTATCACTCATACGAAAGGGAGACCTTGAGTTTGTTGGTATTATATCAAACCAGGATAACCAAGTGACTAGTTTCTATGACTATGGACGAATAATGCTTCCAGAAGACAAAATGAAATATCTTAAGTTGGGTGAAACTTGGTGGTGGGAATCAAATAGGAAAATTCCAATTAATATATTTTTAAGAGGTGATTGGAGTTATTTCAAATCAACCTTAATTTCTTTATCTACCAAAGATATTCAAATTGTGCATGGACCTTGTGTGCGATTAAGTGACATTGCTAAAAAGCGTGTTAAAAGAAGAACAATACAATTAGTAAGAAGACCTATTTAATATAACACAAAAAAAAAGCACGATAACCACCGTGCCATTTAATTTCAACATTTTTCTTTTTCCAAATAGTTTGCCATTCGGGTAAACATTCGCGAACCCATGATTTTATTTCAAATCCTTTCGACACTGTTAACTTGGAAGGTTTTTTTGTTTTTTTAACTAGATCAAGTTGTCTGGCAAATTCAACGCCATAGTTCCAATCATCAGGCAATTCTACTGTTGGGAGTTTGTATTTTTTAGTGAGATGTTTTTTCCGGTTGTACACTAAAAGCATATTTACCTTTTGTAATTAAATTCATCTGAACTACAATAGCCTGTGCATATGCAACTGCATGTGATTTTTTAAAGAAATAACTTCCATCCGTTGGTTTAACCCAAACTTCTTGCATTATTTCATTCCAATTTTTATGCATTAGGTTTCTTTTTGCCGGTCTTATAATTGCAAGTACGGCCGCAATTTGTTCTATTGTTTTTGGTTGTAGTTTTGATACAATATTAAAGTGTCCATTTAAATGAAATAATTCGTCAACAATTTTTTTATCTTTCAACATTTCCCAATTGGGCTCTTGTATCATTAATTCAACTAGTTCTTGCTCGTCTTTGATGTTTTTGTATATGTTTACATTTAAACAATCAATTTTAAAATATCCTCTATCTTCTGCTTTTTTATAATCAATACTTGCATGTCCTGTTACAGGATCTTTTGGTATACTATGGAAATAAACACCAGTTTTATGTTTTTCGTTTTTGTCTTCTTTTATAATTGACGCTGGAGTATGTTTAAACAACTTCAACGCTTTTTCTCTGTCAACAAAATCTATATCTACATCAGGCATTAGTGTAATTTTTTCCTATTGTGTTTTATAAAATCATCTTTTGTGCCAGGCTTTAGCATATCAAGTACATCAAGCATTTTTTTATATCCTGCCGTCTGTTGTGTGTCTGGCGACATTTCTGGCAATATTACTTTGCCAACTGTGCCATCTTTTTTGATTACTATAACACTGTCACCAATTTCCATATCTAAGTGATCATCTATGTTGATATCAAATTTACTCAATGTGTGCCTCCTTGGCTGTTTCTTGCACAAACAAAATATCTGCCGGATAATTTTTAAACTTGTTACGCCAAAATTCTGGATCAATATATGTTTGTATCATTTGCAATTGTTCGTCTGTAAATGATTTTAACATTTTTTTGCCTGCTTCACAACCTAGCACCAACCATGGCGATACTTTACCTGATTGTATGTGTTGTACACTTCTGCTGGTATTGACCAAACGAAAATAATCTGACCATTGTACATTTTGTTCTTGTGCCCAATCCATCATTGTTGCTATGGATCTTCTCAATGCGGCTTCTACAGGTTCTGTTTTTAAAGTGTCTTTTAGATATTGTTCATACAAATCGTCTCTACTCCAATGATCTAACTTGACTCTGGATAATATCACGTAGTCAATATATTTTTCTGGATACAATGGATTGGTATGCATCATGTATCGTCCAAATTTTACAAATGCATTATAGTATGATGAATTACAAAAATCTTCATACGTTTTTTTCTTTGTATTTTTTTGATGAATTTCGTAAAAACGTTGGAACACAATAAATCCATTTTGCACCCATTTTTCTGATTTTTGTAGATGTCTTCTTTTAGGTTCACACATATGAACCTGTAATGTTCTTTCTCTTGAAAATTCTTTGCCACAGTAATCACATTTAAATTTACTCAATACCATGTGCCTCTAATAGTTCTTCCAATTCTCTGTCAGTAATAATTTTATCCAGTGTTTCGAGATCTGTTTCTTTTGCTTGTGGGAAAACTTTTTGCAATTGTTTCAAACTTTTATTGGGCACACGTTTCATTGGCTTTATCCATGGATGAAACTGTTGTTTTAGTCCACCGCACATAGCAGTCAATATCCAACATAATTTTTTATGTTTTCCTGACAGTGTGAATAAGTGTTTGTTCACACACTCGTTAATCATTTCAACATAGTGTTCTTGATAGAATTGATCTCCTGTCACACTTGATGCATATCGCATGATCATGTAAGGAGAATACAAAGACTTTTCTTTTTCATCAATCCTGTCAAAATAATCTTTGTTTCTGAAATCTATGGCTTTAAGACCATTACGCAATTCAAAAAACTTTCTATTTGTATTCTTTGCCTTCATATATCAATCTAAATTTAGTTGCATGTTTATAATCTTCAAAATATATTTTTACATGATTTTGCATAAAATTAAATCCTTTAATTTTTATTTTATACTCTTTAATCAAATCTAGCAAGTTTGGAAAAAAATTTCTTTCCATCCATACAGGTTCTTCGTTACCATCTCCCTGTTGCACTAACAAAACCGGTGCTCTTATTTTTACAATTTTACTGTTTATTTTCCTTTTAGAAACATTGTCCATAATCTAGTAGTTCACACTGTCTTGAAATATCTTTGACAAAATATGCACATGGTGGATTTTTTCCATCAGCGAGAGGCACAGCAAGTAATTGTCCAGATTTTATTTTTGGAAAGTACCATTTGACTTCAGTGTAAATGTCGACTATATCTATTTGTGCAAATTCTGGCATGCCACCTGTTAACGGATTAAAAAGAAAAGCATCAAAGCCTCTATCATTTAAACTGGTTATAGGCATAACATGGAGTTCGCCTTGTTCTGCTTCACCTATCACCATTTTCCAATCTAAAGGCATACTTACTTTGTATTTTCCTATTTGTAGAACAGCCGCCGGTGAATTGAAAGATTCTAAAAATATCAAAGGAATATAAAAGTAATCAGGATTGGCAGGATCACTATTATCAAGCACCGCGAATCTCATTTTGTCATCTACAAACTCTGGTATTTTTTCCAGTTTATATGTTACGTTATCAAGTGAAAGAATTTTCATAATTTATTTTTTCTATATTATACGGATAATTTGCTTCTTTGTAAAACTTTTTTCTTTGTGTTAGATGTCTTTTTGCAAACTTACAAGAACTTGTTATATCCCATATTTCAACATGATCTTTGTCTTCTGCTTTCCTTATTCCTCTTCCAATTGATTGAATTACTCTCACAAATGATTTTCCTGCTTCTATGAGAACAAGATTAAAAATCCTAGGAATATTAATGCCAACACTGGCAACTCCATATGTGGCAATAATAATTTTATTTTTTGCAAGTTTAACTTCATCGTACTGTTCCTTTCTGTCTAAAGTTTTTGTTGATCCTGATATAAAAACTGAATCCGGTAGTTTCTTTTCAAGCATTTCTCCTGCACTTATTCTGTCCACCAGTATTAACGTGTTTCCAGAACTAGCAATAGTGTTTATGGTCTGTGCAATATAATTCATTCTTTTGTCATCGGTGGTTAACCATTTTAGTTCTTCTTGATAGTTGCTAAACTGTTTTGTTTCAAGTGTCTGTAAGATATTCACGTTACAGTTTGCAAGTACACCTTTGTCTTGTAAAGTGCTGGCCGCAATCTTGTTTACAACTTCGCCGAGACTACATTTAATTCCCATAAACTCGTATTCAGCCTTTGGCACTGTTCCTGTAAGTCCCCAACGAATGCCACAGTGTGCAAAAGGGCCAGTCAACATTCTTTTTAAGACATCTGCTTTGGCCATGTGTACTTCGTCAATAATAATTGTATTGATGCCTTGTATCATTTCTTTAAATTCTGTTGAATGTTCGTCTTTACTTTTTTTTTCGAGAACATTTAGTGATTGCCATGTTGCAATTGTGTTGTATCTGCCAACTTCTTTTCTGTCACCATAATAGACTCCAGTGTCCAAATTACACGCAAGAAAGTCTTCTTCTGTTTGCGTGACTAGACTTTTGTTTGGAACAATTGTTAGTGTTCTGCCATAGGGTTCGACTAACTGGCACAGTGCCGCTGTAATAATGGTCTTGCCTGCACCAGTTGCGATCTCTTGAATACATTGTGGATTTTCAATAAACTTGTTTATTGTTTCTATCTGATAATCTCTTAAAACAATTGGTTGTCCTGCACAAGGATGTCCTTCAGGCCAATTAATGTGACTTAAATAATTTTTGTCTATAGATTTAAATTCAAAATTGTGTTGTTTTCTTTGATCTTCAAATTCAACATACACACCACCTTCTTCTAGTATAGGCAGTATTTGATCCACCAAACTGAGATAGGTTGTGCCTCCTAGACCAAAAAATGCAATCTTACCGTCCCATCTGCCTAACTTTACAGCAGGCAAGTGTCGTGCATAAGGAACTTCGTATTTGAATTTGTTAGATAATCTTTTTCGCCATTCCAATGATAAATTTTCAAATTTAACATTTACTTCATCTTTGATTACTAATTTACAAGAACTCATAGTTTTATTATAGCACGATCCTTCCACTGGTAACTTAAAGGCTCTGATGTACTATAATACAACTTTTTTGGCAAATTATCAAGCAATCTTTTTATTTTCTCTCCTCCGGTATGGTAAAAACCTCCTCCAATTGCTGTCAGCGAACATTTAAAATTTAAATTAGCTCTCATAAATGATCTTGTAAGTTTGTTTCTCACAAAATATATTTTAGTATCTTTTGTTAGTGTTTTAAATGTCTTGCTGAGTTGGTACAGGTCGTATCCGATTTGCCAAGTTTGGTCGTCCATTCTTTTTTTCCAATTGTTCATTTTTATATCAAATTTTTCGTTTTCGTTTGCATCTTTCCAAAGTTTTGGTTCTTTAAGTTCAAAACCAAATGCTAAATTTTTTTCAGTAAACCCATGTCTTTCAAAACAGGTTATCCATTGTTGCATGTCAAGTGTGTCTTCTATGCTATCTATTATTTCACCAGACACAGGCATTATTAATGGAAAGCAATCTAGTTCACATAAGCCGGCTATTATGTGATCTTTTGTATAACTTGCTTTATCAATCCATAGCATGTTGTTAGAGTTATGTGCTATCTTTTTTCCAATGTCTGTATAGGCTTTTACATTAATACCTTTCTGATGAACACCTAAATTTTTACACACATCAAGTTGAACCAATGTTTTTTTATCTATAACGTTTTTATTCCAATACTGTATTAAGGAGTCTGAAGCATTAAGTAATTCAATTTTATCATGTAAAACTGCACATACCTGTTTGTGTTTTAATTTTTCTTTTTTAATTTCTACATATTGATCTAGAAGTTGTGCTGACGAAAATTCAAAGTTAAATCTTATTCCTATTGCTACTATGTAATATGTTGTGACATCAGTTTTACGTATTGTCCATGTCTTAGTTTCTCCATCATAAGAAAAATAACCTTCTGGCAATCCTTTTCTATCTCTCAAACATCTTAAAATTTCTATTATTTTTTTTACATAAGGAAAACGCACAATCAAAACTTCGTTTTCATCATTGTCTATGTCTTCTTCAATTGTTTTTGCGGAGTTTATGACTCTGAATGGTTGATCGAAAATTGGATTTACTATTAGGTCGTTTATCTTAAATCCCCTTGATTCAAATTTTGTTCTGTATCTTTTAATCAGCACAACTGCTAACTTGGCTTGTCTTTCTGTCCATGTATAAGGTGCTTCTGCCAAAGACGTAACAGTTGGACGATCTTTATGGTGAGGTGCCATATCTTTACACGTCCATGCCCAGTCATTATATGCTAGTATTTTAATTAGTTCATTTATGGTTTTAGGCTTTTTAGTACTCATATTATGACGTTATATTAAACTCCGTTATTTTGATAATTACAAGTATAACACACTTGGTAAATTTGTCAATTGATATGCAAAAAAAAATAAAAAATACTAAAAGGTCAATCAGATTAAGGGTCAAAAATGCCCTTAAGAAGCGAGAACACATAAAGACCTACAAACCAACTTTACCAGTAGCACAGAGCTGGTTTAGAACCCTTAACAGGGGTCTTTTTAGTGGTAGATTGGTGGAACCTAACATCTATGTTAAAAGGTTGGTAGGCGATTGGGGAAGAGTGGTGGCCAATTGGGACAATAGAAAAGCCAGAGCCGGCACCTATGATCAGAGAGTTATTCCCTATGAAAAAACTGATATTGATTACAAATTAGAACTGCATTGTAAATTTCCAAAATGGAAAGATTTTATTGAAACTCTAGCACACGAAATGGTGCATTTGTATCAGATGCAGGTAATGGAAGATCCATATTCTAATCACAACAAAAACTTTTACAGTTTTAGATCAAAATTTAAACAGCACGGTCTAACACTGTTTCGTTAAATTCATTATAATTTAAAATTTTAAATTTATTCTTATTAGCACTTGGATTACTAACTTTCAAAAATTCAGGAGGGTTATTGTGAACCACACTGAAATTGCAGTATGGTCTCATGTGTTGTATTTTTCTCCATTGATCTAACCAACCTTGCATTATTTCTTCGCCATTCCGCGGTCCATAGTGCCTTGTATCTTGGTAGATATTATTAAGTTTATCTTTGCCATACTCACGAAAATCAAAACCTATTAGAAAAATATTTGTGTGTCCATGCACAGCGGAAGTCCAAAATGCCGCACTGCCTGATATCCATCCAGGATTGTTTGGAATAAGTTGCAGGTGTGGAAGGTATCTGTTGACTTCTAAAGACGGAGTGTAGTGCCAACATTTTTCATATACTTTGTCTTCAACCATGGTTTGTGTAATTTTACTGTCAACACTGAAGATATAGTCAGGGATAAAATCTCTGTACAAAGCATTACAGCCATAGGTTTGTCCTGTGGCTCGTAATTTGTTTAGGTCAAAATTTTTACGGCTTGGGCCGTTTCCAATGATGTAAGCATTACCTCTAGGCACTGCCTTTACTTTATCATCGTAAAATTTTTTTTCTAATATTTTTTTTCCTTTGCGAATAATAGTATTCACAGTTATTTCTTCACCAGTATATGGTGTATATGGTATTTCTTCTGGTATCATTTAATATATTTTTCTTGTAGACAGTTTCTAATTCTCTCCCACGGTACACCTTGTTTGATTTCGTCTATCCACCATTCGGTGTGACATAATTTGTGTGCCCATTCTTCTCTGTCTGGTGTTTTTGGTTGCACAATGTCTTTGTAATCTGTATTGGCCACGTCATAACTTAAACTTGAAGGAGATGTAAACACAGGAACACCATTAAACACAGCCTCCATGGCAGGATTACTACTGTGATTAACAACTGCATAAGTGGTATCTAATTGTTTTACAAAATCTGTGTCGTCATACGTAGCAGGATTTTTTCTTGGTGTCTGTGTTTGTACACCTGCCATTTTAACTGATATCATGTTGCGTGGATGTGGTCTGATAATAATGTTTTTGTCTGTGTGTTTTCTGATATCAGTAATTTGTTGCAACAACCATGCGTTCATGTCAGGAAGATCTTTCCATTGTTCACTGCTGTTGTGCTGTCCACAAATAATTATATTCTGCCCTGTCTTTTTCCATGGTTTTAAGTTTATTTCGAATTTTTGCCATCTATCTCTACTGTACTGCTCGTTAGCAAAATCAGCGTCTCTGTTTATGCCGTTGATTCCCATTTTCCATGTGGTATTCCTTTTTATACCACCTACTTCTAAAACCACCACAGGCTTTCCTAGTGTTTGAAATTCTTTCCAAATTTTTAGATTATTACGCATTCTACCCTGCCATAACACTGACCAAATCACAGCAACGTCTGTGTTGTGATCCCATTTATCAATTTGAAAATCTTCATTTTTATTTTTAAGATTTTCAATGAACGCATCAAAAACTGGTTTTGAATTTAAACTACCGTATGATGGAAATACACTAATTTTCATCTTTATTAGTTGCCTTGTTTGCCTTTTGCTACTTTGCTTACGATGTCTTGTGCTTGTTTAGGATCAAACTTTATACCGCCAAACGGATCATATTTCTCGACATTTTTCCAATAGTCTTGATTGTGTTTGATACGTAGATCACTGGCTGAACTTTTGCCTTTAATTTTTCTTTTACCTTTCATGTGGTCGATATATTCTCCCAACACACTATTGATAAAAACATGATGACCTTTTGCTCCAGCACCTTTGCCAATATCCACTCCATCATTAGGTGCTATCCTTTTAATCATTTGCCAAAACAGATAACTGTCGTGCCATTCTAATTCTTCGAAGATTGTATTTTTGACATAAAGGTCAGTCCAGGATTTCATAAATTCTTTTATTTTAGGATGTCGCCTGTTGTAGCACACCCAGCCGCATTCAGGATACTTTTCGCCTCTGCCTAAAAAATTTACAAGTTTATTTTGCGGTAAAAGTCCTGTGACAAATTCTTTTGTAATTGGCCTAAAAGTATAAGTGTCAGCATCTAACCATAACACATAGTCTACGTTGATTGTTTTTAACGCATGGTCCACAGCAAAAGTCTTGTGACTAAATCTTACAGCGTCCCAAAGATAACTGCCTTTGCCTCTGTCATTTTTTCCTGCTTTAGGATCTCGTCTCACACCGCCTGGAATCTCTTGAACTTCGCCGTTGGCTACTGGATCATTTTTGTGTCTGTTTTTAAATTTAACAAGTTCGGGGTTTACCTTTTCAATATTGATGTATTGTATTTTTTCATGTACTAGATCTGGTTGCGTGCCTTCGTAATAGGCATAAAGTTTGACATTGTTCGGCCAAAATTTCACATGACTCTCTAACATTCTTTTAGCATATGCCTGCCATCTGTTGGGTGGAAATGTTGTTATCACTGCAAGTGTTGTCATTATAATCCTAATTTCTGTTTAAACCTTTTATAAACTGTGCCATCACGTATCTCCTTAATGCTCCACATCTTGTATCCAGGATCATTGAGCCATTGTGTACGATCTGGCATTTCTGGTGTTTCTATTTTGGAAAGATCTTTGTTTGCTACAGGCCAACAAATTGCAAGATTGCTAGTACAAAAAGTTGGAATCCCCCTAACGCAGGAGTCAGTTGAGGCAGTAGAATTGTGAGTAACAACAGCATGACAATTAGTTATTGCTTCTTGAAAATGAAATCTATAGTACTTTTTTTGATCACCGTGGAAGTGTCTTTGTGGTATGTCTAAAACTATATCTTGTGGAAATTCTTTACTTCTTTGATACATTACATCTGCATGATTAGGATGCGGCCGCACTATAAATTTTCTCTTGGTCAAAGGTCGTAAAGTTTTGTAAACACCATTGAACCATTCTATTGGATCTAATTCATTCATACTCCAGTTGTCTTTGGGTTGTAAAACAAACAGAATTGGATCGTCTGGATTACTGTTACGCCATGGTTCATGTTTAACTTGAAATTTTTGTTTCATCATTTCCCATCGGTCACTCGGACTGTTGTCAGATAAAAAATTACCATTGTTCATTGGAGTGTAAAGTGCAACTCTGAAATGATGATCAGGCGAAGTTGAAACATTCCCAAAACTAGATAGAACTCCACCATCAAAGGTTATCAACGGAATTTTTTTTGCTCTGCATTTGTCAGCAAGTTCTCTTCTTCTGCCCTTAGTGTGGTGCATTTGTCTATCACCCCCATATCCAAACATGGCCGTCATAGGAGCAGTTGGTTCCATTTCTCCCGGCACAGTAGGTCCTGATCTATTTTCATTCACAATTACAGGTTCATCTCCAGCCGCTTTGATACCTTCTGCTAAATGATAAAGTAATTCATAACTGTTGCCTCTTCTACGATCTTTTACTGTTCGTCTAAAAATCTCAACTTTCATTTTTTACAAATCCTAACTCAAGCATCGGTTTTAATCTTTGCCTATTAATAACAATTTTATATTTTGATTTCAATGCACTACAAATTTCTCTAATTTGAGCAAAATTATTTTCATAATTGTCGTTTAGACCTAGTTCAATTTCAGTTACCCAGTATTTAAAATCTATGTTTTTTTCCAATATTTCTTTTGCAAAATTGTACCAATGCCCTTCAATATCTGTTTTTATTATGTCAACAGTGCTCCAATTGGCCTCGTTCATTATTGTTTCTAAATTTTTAAAATTTACTTCTGTAGATAATCTTGTACCATCAGGATTGAAAGCACTAAAACTTTTCCATTGATTTTTCACTGACATTATTTGACCAGCCTTGTCTTTTTCGGGTGTATAGTAAAATTTTTGTATGCCATTAGTTGGTGCATAACCAATTGGAAAGTATGTGATGTTGTTTTGCACAATTTTTCTGGAAAGGCTAAATCCGTCTGGTAACTCTTTAAAATATTTTCTGCCACTGCCATTTAATATTCCATTTATGTTGTTTCTTGTCCATGGAGTTGGATCAAACATTCTAATTTCTAAATCTGGATTGTCCAAGCACATCAACTTTTCAAAGGCACAATTTCCGCCCACTCCAAATGATAAAATTTGTTTTGAATTTTTGACTATTGACTCTGGTGCGTAATAGTTGTGATATTTTTTGAAACGTTGTTTTGCTGTAACCACTTCATTTTCAAGCACACGAATTTTTTCAACAATTCCGGTGTGTTCTGGTTTTAATCTATCAGCCATTTAAAATTTTCCATGCAGTTCCGTTATGCATTTCTTCGAGACTAAAATTATTGTATGCTAGACTCGAAAATAATGCCATTCTGTCTTCGTATTTAGGCGTTTCTATACGAGCAAAATTAGTTTCCGATATAGGTGCGGCCGCACAATTCAAACTATCGCAAAAAACAGGCACACCGTTATGCAGACTAGCCATGGTTGTATTACTGTTGTACGTCACGCAGGCAAAATAATCATGCCAATTTATTGCGCCTTGGTGATTCGTTGGATTATCAACTTTAACAGTGGCGCCAACATGATCAATTGTGATTGTAGGATTGTAAGGTTTTTCTCTTACATCAATCTGTCTGTCTGTATTTTGTTTAAGAATTTTTAATGTATCATTGAGCCAATTTTCAACACCAAAGAAATTTTGTATTGCATTTGTTGGTGGCAGTACTAATATCTTTTTTCCATCTTTTTTCCATGGTTTTATAGTCTGCTTGAAATTTTTATCATATCTATCACTAGGCCTTTGTTGTAAAATATTTTGACAGTGTTTATTTTTGCTTATACGTAACCAATGAGGACTGTCATGTGCGTTACTGAAATAGCCATGATCCATAAAATAAAAGTTTCTATTTTCTTTTTGACACCATTTGTATACTTCGCCTGATCCTGCTAGTATACCATACATGGCAACATCCTCATTGGGTAATTTTTTAAGATCTCTAAATTGATATGTTTTGGCAGGTCCTGGTGTGCCATTAACAAAAGCATCAACATAGCGTTGAGTTCTTGGTTTTGTTGTGTGTATACCCACTATGCCTAGAGACATTGTAATACCTCTTGTACATTTATCTTTATATTAGCCATATCATTTAATCTTTTGACGCCCACAGGTTTGTTTTTATGATTTAATTTTATTTTTTCTCCATAAAGCACTTTGTGAATGTGTCCACAGTGTTGACTCAGAATTGGATAAACTTTTTTATCTATCTGTTCTATATGATTTATTTCTATAACTTTTGTTCCGTGCTGACACCAAATTAAGTTTGCTAAACCAGCACCGTGTGTTGCAACAACATGAGTGGCAGAATCAAATATCTGCATCTGTTCACTGATAGAATATTTTGAAAGTTCAACAGGTTCAAATCCTGCAAGTGCCATCAGTAATTCTTCCTGATTAATCAACTGTCTGGTCAAAGCATCTTTTCTAGTAACAAATATCTTTTTTGTTGGTGCAGATTTTGCAGGACCAAATGTTCGCAACCA
>Ga0115566_10002923_pt1 | contig 13979 bp, 4 predicted proteins | sample COGITO_mtgs_1204_3_FD_87173 | JGI IMG/M metagenome (GOLD analysis project Ga0115566, IMG submission 87173) | Pelagic marine microbial communities from North Sea - COGITO_mtgs_120405 | ecosystem: Environmental > Aquatic > Marine > Epipelagic | place: Germany:Helgoland, sampling site Kabeltonne...
GTGAGAGGAGACTGAAGTGAGTACTTAGACGTCACGTCGTTGGTACCTTCGTAACACTTAAATTAAATTAATTTCTCAATGGTTGAACCCCGTTCGCCCTCCCAGGCCCGAGATGGACACCCCGCCTCCACCTCCCACTCCCGAGAAGTGGTTCTTCAGCGCCCGTGAGTTGGCCCACGCGCTGTTGGTGTAATCGTCCTCGTCGTTCTGCGCCAGGTGCTTCATCTCCTCCTGCCGTTTGTGGTAATACGCCAGCATGGCTTTGTGCTCCTGTGAAACAACACAAACACGGCGTCAGTCAGTCGAATTGACCATACGGGAATTAAAATAAGCTCACCTCGGGCGTCACCGGGTTTTCTCGTTGCGGCGCTCCGCTTCCCTTCTTCGTCAGCTTGGCCACGATCTTCGTCTTTTCGTTTTTCCCCACGTGCACGCTGAGCTTGTTCCCCGGTAGCATCTGTTTCCCCGCCCACCACAGCTGTGCGTTTTCGTCCAAGATGTCGATCCCGATGGGCGTCTCGGAAGGCGCCTCATCCTCTTCGATGTCTGTGAATGAAAAAACACAACGTCAGTCTGATTGCCCGTAAGTGCGCGAATAAAAATAAACTCACCGATGCGAACCGGGTCGTACTCGGGCAGGCCCATCGGGTATGCGATCATGACCGCGCCGCGGATCAGGTCGATGTGCTCCATGAGCTCCTTCTTCGTGAGCGGGTGCTTCGCCTCCACCTGCTTCTTGGACGCGGCGGCCGCGGCGTCGTCGAGCGCTTTGCGCAGCGTGGCTTGTGCCGGAGTCACGGGCGCGTCACCGGTGCGCTTGCCGATCGGGTCTTTGCAGTAGGTCGGGCCCCTCGGTGGGAGCTCGATGCCGTCCGCCTCCGCCTGGATGTCCTCGTCGAGGCCTTGTTTGTCGAGGGGTTTGCACGGGCCGTGGCTCGCCAGGTCGTCGCCCTCGGACTTGAGCCTCTGGAGCCGCAGTCGCAGGTTGTGCACCTCGACGAGCTCTTTTATCAGATCCTTGACGTTGATCTCGACGGTGGTCTCGTAGAGGAACGAGTGCTCCTCTCCCTTGTACTTGCAGTGGATGAGCACCATGGCGCGGACCTTGGCTTGGGATCAGCGGTGTGGGGTATCCGTCCGCGAGCCCGTACGTCGTGTGCGTGGCGACGCGCGTCTCTCTGTTTCTTAATCGGGGCGAGCGTGAGAATCTTGACCGAAGGGTGCCGAAACTCGAAAATGTGGCGTATTTCAATAATTCAAAGTGCTGACTGAAGACGCGTACAAAAATTAATTCGTTAACCGCAATTACGCCATTCTGACACCGAATACTATGCCTAACTTTTAAAAGCGCGCGGATCCAGACGACGAGAAAAAGTCTCGACGATTCGCTGCAACGATAATAAAGTGCAGGGGCCAGCGCGCCGCGGAGACACAACAGGACGCGCTCGTGCACGGAGATCGAACGCGGAGATCTCTTCGAGACTCGCGCCTTCAGTAGATCGCGCCCGTGTGTTTGGCTGGTATTTCAGCGACCCACCGGCACGACGGAGTCACCTCAAAAGCACGCGGCGTGACAAACGGAGGTGACAAATATCTACGAGGGAAAGATGCTGCTCGCCCGCGCCGACGTCGCGGCCTCCACGGCCCGCGCGGGAACCACCCGCCCTCGTGCGAGACGCGAATCTCGTATCGCGATCCGTCCCCGCCGCTCGGTGTGCGCCGACCGCGGACGCTCGGTCGCCATGCGCGCAATCTCCGACCCGCCTCCCGCGCCCAAGAAGGAGTCCGGGCGTGAGTCCGGGCGTGAGCAGCAGGGAGGAGAGGACCGCACGCCGAGCCTCGAGGACTACGATTCGACCGAGTACCCCGCCGCCGACGTCCACGACCAGTCACTCATCCCACGACTCGAGCGCGCCGTCAACTCCGCCATCATCTGGTCCGCCGTCCTCGTCATCGATAAGCTCTACGAAGGACGCGACTACCCGAGATTCTACGCCCTGGAGACTGTCGCGCGAGTGCCGTACTTTTCATTCCTCTCCGTGCTGCACCTGTACGAGACGCTCGGGTTCTGGCGACGCGCGGACTACCTTAAAGTGCACTTCGCGCAGACCATGAACGAGTTTCACCACCTTTTGATCATGGAGAGCATGGGCGGGGACGAGCGGTTCACCGATCGATTCTTCGCGCAGCACATGGCGGTTTTTTATTACTTCATCGCGGTGGGCATGTACCTCGTCTCTCCCCGCATGGCGTACAACCTGAGCGAGCAGGTGGAGGAGCACGCGTACCACACCTACGACGAGTTCCTCAAGGCGAACGAGAGCGAGCTGAAGTCAACGGCGCCGCCGCCCATCGCGACGCATTATTACACCCAAGGCGACTTATTCCTCTTTGACGAGTTTCAAACCGGGAACCCGTACGCGGGCGCGGTGACGCCACGCCGGCCTTCCATCGATACCCTCTACGACGTCTTCGTCAACGTTCGTAACGACGAGGCGGAGCACATGAAGACGATGCAGTTTTGTCAGTTGCCTGGGACGATTCTTCGATCGCCGTCGGAGGCGGCGGCTTGCGCGGTGAGTCCCGGGGTGGAGCCGAGCCCCGGTTGCGTGGAGTCGTACCGCGAGCATACCGATCGGACGTGCGAGGGCTTGGTGGAGTGCCTGTTCAACCCCGGGCTGGGCGTCGAGGAGGAGGAGGAGAAGGAAGCAGAGTCCAAGGGAGCTTCCGCTCGATGAGAAAAGAAATGTACCGCCTCACTCGAGTCGAACCCCGCGCGCAAACATAAGATTAGATAGCCGCACGATGATTGTGAATACTTTTAGAACGTCAACGCACACACACGCCGATGATACGTCTCGTCTCGTCTCGTCTCTCCGTTAATCTCTACCCACTAGTCTACGTCGGCGCCGCGTCGTTAGTCGTAAGTACGTGTGCGCGTCTCTACCTACGCGGTTTCATCTCGGGGCCCCTTCGCTCGACGCGCCCGCCCGCCGCTCCACGAACACGTCGACGTTAACGATGGGCGTCACCGCGCTCTTCACCGGCACCACCTCCTTCCGGACCCCTTCCCCGAACTCCAACCTCGGCTCCATCGTACCCACTGAAGGAGCAGGTCCGGCTCCCCCGTCGCGGCACGCGTCTCCCGTGGCGTAACTCGACCCCGCGCCGACCCTTTCCTCGCTCCACTCGTCACCCGCCGCCATGGACGCCGATACCCCGGACCGCGTGGCGTACGCGACGATCTCGAACGAGAGCCGCCCTTGTGCCATCGCGGTTTGTGGTAACGGCGCGAGTAACGCGTCGGCGAATGCTATTTTGCTGAGACACGCGGCGAAGGCTCTGCTGCACAGATCGACTTCATCCCGTGAAGGCTGCTTACCACCCTCGTCGTCGCTGTGCAGGAGGAAATCGAACGTGAACCGTTCCAGCGGGCCGTCCGATGCGGCGGCGGTCTCCTGGTCGTCGTCCTTGATGGCGAGGACCACGCGCTTGACGTCGCCGGTCGCGATGGGCCGTCGCAGCGCGGAGATGGCGTCGCCGATGTAGGCGTCCAGTTCGGGATGTCTGCAGCGCTGCGTCCTCGCGCCGTAGAGCTGCCTGGGTTCGAAGAGCTCTTTGGGGTAGACGTGTCTGGCGTGTAAGGTGTGGTGGATCGCGGCCTCGAGGAACTCGAGCGTCGCGTCGACCCTGGACGTTGGGAGGTGGTGTGGGGTCGTGGCTCAGTGGGGAGCCCGAGATGAAGAAGGGGGTGGGTGGAGACGGGGTGGCTTGTTGAGCGCTCGTACCTGAGGTCCGCGTGCCGTGAAGAAGGCCCGGGCTCCGACACCGGCGCCATGAGAACCGCGCGCGACCTCCCGAACGATATCGATCTTCGGGTCGTCGGGTGCCGGGCGCGTGAACGTCTGGCGGGTGAAGGTGGTTTACCTGACTTCTTGAACTTGAAGTTTGCAAATACCGACACGCGCTACAGCGCCAAACAACCCGATGTCTTGATGCCCATAGGACTATCCCGGCCACTTGCGAACGCGAGCGCTCGGGCGAGTAGCGCCTCCGCGACGCGACGCATCGCCGAGTCGGAGAGACCGGCGTTGAGTGCGACAGGCACGGACACATCCAAACCAGGGAGCGAGTCGCGCACGACGCTCCCGATGGTGTCGGGTCCACGAGGTACGCCTCCAACCTCGACCCCGAATCGAGCCAAATTTAGCCTAAATCGCCTTATTCGAGCTCGTCAACAACGACGGTGTCGATCGACCCCGACGCCCCGTGCCCCAATCCGCTGACGTCCACCCGCCTCCTCCCACCCAATCCCATCGCAGCTCGCTTCGGGCGCAAGAAACCCATCGTTCCGAACCCCAAGGCGGACGTCCTCAACCTGGAGGACCGCCTGCCGGGCGAAGATGACCGCTCGGATGAAGCCTCGGACGCGGCGACCGACGATGGAGATGCCGCGTCGTCGTCGTCCGCGCGCGACGACGAGGCATCCTCCGAGACGACGAACGTCGCCGAGGGCGAGAAGACGGACGCCGCGCCGGGAACTCCGCCGCCGGGTGCCGAGGGTGCCGACACAGCTGTGTCCCAATCATCCCCGACGCGCAAGACCCTCGAGGATCTTCTACAAGAGGATGACTCCATGATCCCGCTCGCGCTTGAACCCAAAGTCTTCGCGCCGTTCAGAACCCGCGTCGGGGACGTGCCGCGGCGCGTGCAGATCGAGCGTAAGAAGCGGAAGTACCGCCTCGACGGAGACCTCGATGCGTTACTCCGATCCTTCGACGGCGCCGAAGCGCTGGTCAAGACGGCGCACGATTTGCCGCTTGAATTTTTCGACGATTGGGAAGCGTTCGAGACGAGATCCAACGCGCAGTGGCTTGAACGCGACGCCATCGACGCGCCGAACGGCGGCGTCCGCGCTCGATGCGCGGTGTACCCGCGCGCCGATCGGACCGGCTTCCCGCTCTGGACGCACTGCTCCGTCGTCAGCGGCGATGTAACCCTCAACGCGTACGACGTTCGGCTCGATAAAAATCGAAAGATCTTACCCAACGTGTCCCGAGTGGACCTTTGTTTCGATACCGAGGACCCGAACGTGTTCGCGGCGAGGCGGCACGCGGCGTACGTCGCGCGTGCCAGCGCCGTGGCGGGGTTACGCGCCGACTTTTACGTCGACAACATGCCAGCCGTGGATTCGATTGATTCGGTCGAGATGGCTGAAGATTCCGTCGCTCGCGTCGTCGCCGTCGCTACGAACGGCGGATCTAAGCGGTTCAAGGAGTGGGCGTTCGACGAGGTCCCGGTGGTACGGGACCGGTCCTCTTCGCCTGCCGAAGGAGGAGGGGGTGCCGAGGGGGGTGCCGATGGTGCCGACGACGAAGGGGCGCCCGTGGAGACGACGCTGCGACCCAGCGCGGCGGCGGCGGCGGCGACTGAAGTTTTGGTCTCTCAGGTCAAGTCCGAATACGCGCGCGCGATGAGCCGGTGCGTCTTCGACGACGCCGTCGTCAAGCCCCAGCACGGCCTCGGGTCACGCGTGGACCGCAGGGCGGCGCGCGGCGGTGTCTCGGCGCCCGCGGTGGACGCCGACGCGCTCATCGAGGGCGCGCCCGACGACTTACTGGTCGAAGCTCCGGAAACTTACGACTTGATCGTTCGATCTAAACCGGCGCCGATCAAGGCCACCGCGCCGGACATGCCGCCGTACGACTTTACGCGATCATTCGGCGACTTCGCGCAGAGCACTAAGCTGACCAAGGTGGAGGCGTACGCCGCGGAGATGGCCATCGCGGCTGAAAACGCGGCGCTCCTTCGCAACTACGCCATCTTTCGCGTTTTATTCACGAAGAGCGTCAAGCTCGAGGAGTTTGAAGGCGCGCAGAAGCAGGCTTTACAGAACCTGTGCGTGGCGCGTGATAAATGGATCGCGGGGGTGCGCAAGCACATCGTGGATAAGTTCAAGACGGCCGGTAAGGGCTGGTTCAACCTGAAAGAGACGGATCAGACGGCGTACAATTACAGCAAGCTGAAGCGGTTTATTAAAACGACGCAGCTGCGCGTGGAGGATACCCTGCGTTCACTCGCGGAGGCTAACGTGGTGGCGTTTCGGGACTTTATTCTCGAGCGGTGCGAGCCACGGCTCGAGGTTGTCGCCACGAACGAGGTTCGGTTCGTCGATTCGGGGGTTCAAGGATCCGAGCCGCTGTTCACGCTGGACCTGGTTGTCAAGGAGGATGCCAAAAAGAGCGAAAACTCCAGTTTCCAGTACACCACGCAGACGCACAGGTTCGAGCCGTGCGTGCTCGACGTGTTTGACAACGGCGTGACCTCGTTGCACGGGATCAAGAGCCTGGAGCCCGGGATCATGAGCCACCTGCACTGGACCACGTGGCCCGTAACGGCGGCGGTGCAAACCTCCGAGGCGCTGGTTTCAGACGCCCAGGCTCGAATCGCGTCCGCGCTCAAGAACAGCGTCGAGTCATTGAACCAATACTACGCCCTGTACGAGACGCACTTACCGATCCTACGCCTCGATATCAACGTGTACGTCAAGTCGTTGTTGGCACGTGACGAGATTGAGGAGGGTGAGGGTTTGCGGCTATTCCTCGGCGAGATTGCGAGCCACCGAGCCGGTCTCGCGTCGATCGTGAACACGGTGCCGAGGGTCCAGCGCGTCGGCGCGTTTCGCGTGCAGACCCACCACGTCCGGGAGTTTCTCATCGCAAAGTACGAGAACCTCATCGAGCGGTGCGTGCAGCTCGTGGCGGATGTTCCGATGAGGGTATGCGAGGAGGTTTGCCGCGTGTATAAGGAATTCAGCGCGAAGCTGGTGACTCCCGCGGAGGATCCGGAATCGGTTAAAGACGTCCGGGACCACGCGGATACCATACCGCTGACCGTGAACCAGCAAAAGGTGGTACTGGACGAGGCGTACCCGTACCTGGACGCGCTCGAGGCGATGCGGCGGCCGTTGGACGACGCCCTCGGGAAGTTGCTGGCGGCGGCTCAATTTTTCCCTCGTCAGCTCGAGGACTCCGCTAAACTCGTCGAGGAACAGAACGCCGAGCTGATGCTCAAGTTCCAGGAGGACCAGGCGGCGGAGCAGGACGACTTCTGGAGCGCGGCTAAGAACCTGGAGACGACGGTGTCGGAACTCGGAGGGTTCACCGACATGGACGAATGCGCCGGCAACGCCGGGCGGGTTGAGGAATTACAAAAAGAGCTCAAGGAACTGCAGGCGAAGGCGGACCTGTACAACTCCAGGGAGGGCATGTTCGGCGCCAAGCAGACGGACTACGGCTCCATCAAGAAGATCGCCGACAGTTTAGATCCGTTTTACCAGTTTTGGACGTACGCGCAGGGCTGGAGGGACGGAATGGATCGGTGGCGGGACGGGAGCTTCACGGACCTCGACGCCGAGGCGATGGACCGCGACGTCACCGCCGCGTTCAAGGTTATGTTCAAGATGGGCAAGTCCTTCAACCAGCGCCAGCTGCCGGACTGCGCTAAGAACTGCGACGCGATCCGTGCCGAGATTGAAGCCTTCCGGGTGTACGTCCCGCTCGCGCTGGCGATGCGGTCGCCCGGCATGCGCGATCGGCACTGGGAGAAGATCGAGGCGGACGCGGGGCTTTTAATTCCGGCGACGGATCCCGAGTTTACCTTTGGCGCCGCGATCGAGATGGGGGTCAAAACGAAGGAGGACGCGATCGTCGCGGTGTGCGACGTCGCCGGAAAGGAATACGGCATCGAGACCGCGCTGGAGAAGATGCACCGCGAGTGGGACGGTATCGTACTCGAGGTGAAGGAGTATAAAGAGACTGGGACGTACGTGATTCGGATCGAAGATGAACACGCGCAGATGCTCGACGACCAGATCGTGATGACGCAGGCGATGTCCTTCAGTCCGTTCAAGGCGCCGTTCGCGGACGAGATCGCGACGTGGGAGGCGACGCTGCGGATGACGTCGGACGTGCTCGAGGAGTGGCTCGAGGTGCAGCGTTCGTGGCAGTACCTTGAACCCATCTTCGGCTCGGACGACATCATGGAGCAGTTACCGTTGGAGGGCAAACGCTTCGGCGCGGTTGACCGGCAGTGGAGGAAGACGCTTGTGATCGCCGAGGAGGACCCCGGGGTGATCGCCGCGTGCAACAAGAAGGAGCTGCTCGAGCTGTTCAGGGAATCCAACAGGGTTCTGGATGGCGTCCAGAAGGGTCTGGCGGAGTATCTGGAGATGAAGAGGCTTGCGTTTTCCAGGTTTTTCTTCCTGTCAAACGACGAGCTCCTCCAGATTGTGTCGCAGACCAAGAACGCGCTCGCGGTGCAGCCGCACCTGCGCAAGTGCTTCGAGGCGGTGCACTCCCTGGACTTTGAGAAGGACTTGAAGATCACCGCGATGAACTCGGTCGAGGGTGAGAAGGTTCCGTTCGCCGAGCACATGTACCCCACCGGGCCGGTTGAGATTTGGCTCGGCCAGGTGCAGCGGATCATGATCAAATCGTGCAGACAGAGCATCATCGACTCACTGGTCGATTACCAGGCGCAGAAACGCGCGGCGTGGGTCAAGTGCTGGCCCGCGATGACCGTCCTGGCGGTCGGGTGCACCTACTGGACGTCCGAGGGTGAGAGCGCGATTAAAGCCGGCAAGTTGGCGAAATGGTTCGATAAAAACATCTCGCAGCTCGACGATCTCACCGATTTGGTGCGAGGTAAGCTCTCCAGGCAGGAGCGCGGGACCTTGGGCGCGCTCATCGTCATCGACGTCCACGCGCGCGACGTCGTCACGTTGTTACGGGACCAGAAGGTGACCGAGCTCAGCGATTTCGATTGGGTCGCGCAGTTGCGTTACTACTGGGAGAATAGAGGAGAGGAGGAGGACGAGCGGGAGCACAAAGGGGAGCTCTACGTGAAGATGGTCCAGGCGACGCTTCCTTTCGGTTACGAATACCTCGGCAATCAGCCGAGGCTCGTGGTCACGCCGCTGACGGACAGGTGCTACATGACGCTGATGGGCGCGATGCATCTTAACCTCGGCGGCGCCCCCGCGGGACCCGCGGGTACGGGCAAGACGGAGACCACCAAAGATCTCGCCAAGGCGCTCGCGATGCAGTGCGTGGTTTTCAACTGCTCCGACGGCCTCGATTACCTCGCGATGGCCAAGTTCTTCAAAGGCCTGGCGTCCAGCGGCGCGTGGGCGTGCTTCGACGAGTTCAACCGCATCAACCTCGAGGTGCTCTCCGTCGTCGCGCAGCAGATTCTCACGATTCAGATCGCCATCCAGCAGAAGCAGAAGCGGTTCATCTTCGAGAACACCGAGCTCGACCTCGACGACCGGTGTTGCGTGTTCATCACCATGAACCCCGGCTACGCCGGGCGGTCCGAGCTCCCCGATAACCTCAAGGCGCTCTTCCGCCCGTGCGCGATGATGGTCCCGGACTACGCCCTCATCGGAGAGATTTCGATGATGTCCTTCGGGTTCAAGAACGCGAGGCCGCTGGCGAAGAAGATGGTCGCCACGTTCAAGCTGTGCTCCGAGCAGCTCTCCGCGCAGGACCACTACGACTACGGCATGCGCGCGGTCAAGTCGGTCATCACCGCGGCGGGTAACTTGAAGCGCGATTTCCCCGAGGATGACGAGGAGATTTTACTGCTCCGGGGTTTGATGGACGTGAACGTGCCAAAGTTCTTGGCTCACGACCTTCCGTTGTTCAAGGGTATCATCAGCGACCTCTTCCCCGGGTCGTCCAAACCCGAGGCGGACTACAAGGACCTCATGGGAAGTCTATCAATGTCCTGCGCCGAGCTCGGGATCCAGCCAGTCCCCGCGTTCATCGACAAGGTGATCCAGATGTACGAGATGACGCTGGTGCGACACGGGTTGATGTTGGTGGGTCCGACGGGCGGCGGCAAGACGATGAACTACCGGGCGCTGTCCACCGCGATGACCCGGCTCGCCAAGGGCGGGTCGACTTTGTACAACAAGGTCAAGTACGTGGTGCTAAACCCTAAATCGATCACCATGGGCCAGCTGTACGGCGATTTCGACCCCGCGACGCACGAGTGGGAAGACGGCGTGCTGGCGTGTTACATGCGAGATTTGTCCGAGGAGCAGACGGTTGACAAGAAGTGGCTCATGTTCGACGGGCCGGTGGACGCCATCTGGATCGAGAACATGAACACGGTGCTGGACGACAACAAGAAGCTGTGTTTGGTGTCTGGTGAGATCATCCAGATGAGCGCGACGATGACGATGATGTTCGAAGTCGAGGACCTCGCGGTCGCGTCACCCGCGACTGTGAGCCGCTGCGGGATGATTTACATGGAGCCGACGACGATGGGATTCACGCCGCTGCTCGATTCGTACCTGCAGTCGTTGCCCGATCTGTTCCAGCCGCACGTCGAGAAGTTCCGCGAGATTTTCGAAAGCGTCGTCCCCGGCATGGACGGCATCGTCTTCTTCATGCGGAAGACGCTGAAAGAAACGGTGCCAACCGTGGATACCTGTTTAGTGCAAGGCGCGTTTAACCTGATGGCTTCGTTACTTAAGCGGTACGTCCGGGACCCGATGAAGGGCGACGAGCCCTTGAGCGGGGAGGAACGAAGGAACGCGGATAAAGCCGCGGTTCCCCTCTGGATCTTCTCCATGATCTGGAGCCTGTGCGCGTCGGTGACGGGACCCGGTCGGCCCCGGCTGGATGATTTTTTACGCAAAAAAGCCGAAACTCACGATTTCGCCGCGTTCATGCCCCCCGAGGGCAAGGGCGACGCGAGCATGTACGAGTACTGCTACGACCAGGACAAGTGCAAGTGGGTGGAGTGGATGACGACGATACCGGAGTACAAGCCAAACCCCGACCAGGCTTTCGCGTCCATCATCGTCCCAACCGCCGACACCGTGCGGTACACGTACGTCATCGATAAGCTCCTGCTCAACGACAAGCACGTGCTGTGCGTCGGTGACACGGGCACGGGTAAAACACTGAACGTCATGGACAAGCTGAACAACAACATGCCGGACCTGTTCGTACCGATGTTCATGACGTTCTCCGCCAGGACATCCGCGAACCAGACCCAAGACTTTTTAGACTCGAAGATGGACAAACGGCGGAAAGGCGTGTTCGGGCCGCCGATGGGTAAAAAATACGCGATACTCATCGACGATTTTAACATGCCCATGCGGGAGAAATACTTTGCGCAGCCGCCCATCGAGCTGCTGAGGCAGTGGATGGACCACGGCGGGTGGTACGAGCGCCACCCGCCGTGTCCGTTTCGGCGACTGCAGGATATGATCCTGGTCGGGTGCATGGGACCCCCCGGGGGCGGGCGTAACCCCGTGAGTAACCGCATGCTCCGCCACTTCAACTTCCTCAGCTTCACCGACATGTCGGACGAATCGTCCATCCGCATCTTCGACACGATCCTCAACTCGTACCTCAGCAAGAAGTTCGACGCCGACGTCGCCAAGCTGTCGCTGCCCATCTCGGAGGCGACTGTGCAAATTTACAACACCGTCAGGGCGGATCTACTCCCGACGCCGGCGAAGTCGCACTACACCTTCAACCTGCGCGATCTCGCCAGGGTGTTCCAGGGCTTACTCCGCCTGGACCCGCGCGCGGTGGCGGAGGACAAAAACGAGCTGTACGGGCTGTGGATGCACGAGAACCTACGCGTGTTTCAGGACAGGATGGTCAACAACGAGGACCGCGAGTGGTTCCGCGATTTGATCGATAAAACCGCGCGTGAAAAGCTTGGCGTCGGGTGGGACGAGGTGGTGGCGTTGCCGGAGGCGACGCGGCCTCCCGAAGAGGCGGATAACGAGGACTGGGTCCCGCCGCCGAGGGTCGACAGGCTCATCTACGGCGACTACATGATCCCCGGCGCCGAACCCAGGGTGTACCAGCGGGTCAAAGACAGGTCCGAGCTTCAACGCGTCGTGGAGGAGGCGCTGGACGATTACAACGGCGAGACCACTGCGCCGATGAAGCTCGTCATGTTCCTCGACGCCATCGAGCACGTGAGTCGCATCTGCCGCGTCATCAGGCTGCCGCTCGGCAACGCGTTGCTGCTCGGCGTGGGGGGCAGCGGGCGGCAATCGCTCACCCGCCTCGCCGCCGCCTTGGAAGAGTTTGACTTATTCTCCATCGAGGTGGCGAAGGGCTACGGGAAGAACGAGTGGCGCGACGATCTTCGCAAGGTGCTCCTGATGGCGGGCGCGGAGGGCACGAACGTCGTGTTCCTCTTCACCGACACCCAAATCGTCCAAGAGAATTTCCTCGAGGACATCAACAACATCCTAAATTCCGGCGAGGTTCCGAACCTGTGGAAATCCGAGGATGTCCAGACGATGACCGAGGCGCTCCGGCCCATACTACAGGCGCAGGGCTTACCCATGACGAAGAACGCGGTCAACACGTTGTTCATCACGCGCGTTCGCAGTTACCTCCACTGCGTCCTCGCCATGTCTCCCGTGAGCGACGAGTTTCGTCAGCGTCTGCGAATGTTCCCGTCCCTGGTCAACTGCTGCACCATCGACTGGTTCAGCGAGTGGCCGCTTGAGGCGCTCGAGTCCGTCGCCGATACCTTCCTCGGCGACGCGTCCCTCGAGACACCCGAGTTACTCAAAGGAGTCGTGGACACGTGCGTGTTTATTCACCAGAGCGTGGAGCGAAAGAGCACGAAATTCTTCGACGAGCTGCGGCGGTTCAACTACGTGACGCCGACGTCGTACCTCGAACTCCTTCAGACGTTCATCCGGCTGGTCAAAGAGAAGCGCGAGGATATCAACCTGTCCAAGTCGCGGCTCCAGAACGGCCTCGATAAGCTGTCCGACACCGAGGGTAAGATTGACGTCATGAAACTCGAGCTCGTGGAGCTCGGCCCGGTGATTGCGAAAACCACCGAAGAGGTCGAGGCGATGATCGGAGTCATCAAGGTGGACACCGCGAAAGCCGACGAGACAAAGGCGCAGGTGCTGGCGCAGGAAGAAGCCGCGAACGCGAAAGCCGCGGAGGCGCAGGCCATCGCGGACGACGCCCAGGCGGACCTCGACAAGGCGCTACCCGCGCTCGATCAGGCGCTCAATTCCTTGAAACTGCTAACAAAGGCGGACATCGTGGAAGTCAAAGCCATGCGAAACCCACCCGCGGGAGTCCGGCTCGTCATGGAAGTTGTCTGCATAATCTTCGGGAACAAACCGAAGATGGTCGAGGACAAATCCCCGGGCGCTAAACCCGGCGCCAAGGTTCCCGACTACTGGGACGCGTCGAGCAAGATGGTCCAAGACCCGGTGGCGTTTCTCTCATCCCTCCTGGAGTTTGACAAAGACGGCATCACCGCGGAGACGATCGAGAAGGTTGAGCCGTACATCCAGCGCGACGACTTCAAACCGGAGATTATCCAGAAAGTGTCCAAGGCGTGCACCTCGATATGCAAGTGGGGCATCGCCATGTACACCTACTACATGGTGTCCATGCAAGTCGCGCCCAAGCGAGCCGCGCTGAAGGAAGCGCAGGATTCGCTGGAAAATACCAAAAAAGAACTCGCAGCCGCTAAGGTTACCCTCGCGGAGGTGGAGGCGAAGGTGGCGGGTTTAAACGCCAAGCTCGACGAGGCTAACGGCAAGAAGAAGGACCTCCAGGATCAGTCCGATACTATCGAGGCGCAGCTGAAGCGCGCGGCTCAGCTCATCGGTGGCTTGGGCGGCGAGAAAGTTCGCTGGAACGCCACGATTAAGAGTCTGGAGGAGCGTCTCGGCCGCGTCGTCGGCGACGTCGTCATATCCGCGGGCGTGGTGGCGTACAGCGGCCCGTTCACGCCCTCCTTCCGCACCGACTTACTGAGTGAGTGGTCGGAGAAGATGGCGTCGTTGAACGTGCCGCATACTCCGGGCGCCGACATCACGTCGACGCTGGCGGATCCGGTGCAGATTCGTTCATGGAACATCGCGGGACTGCCCTCCGACGGTCAGTCCGTGGAGAACGGGA
>Ga0115566_10002936_pt1 | contig 13933 bp, 16 predicted proteins | sample COGITO_mtgs_1204_3_FD_87173 | JGI IMG/M metagenome (GOLD analysis project Ga0115566, IMG submission 87173) | Pelagic marine microbial communities from North Sea - COGITO_mtgs_120405 | ecosystem: Environmental > Aquatic > Marine > Epipelagic | place: Germany:Helgoland, sampling site Kabeltonne...
AACTGATATAACTGCGAAAAAGAGGAGAAGAGCCAATAGGTGTGTTTTCATACAGAAATTATTCTAGTTGACCCAGGAGGCCGCGATTCATATAAAACTGAACGGAAATTTAAACGAATTGAACGAATTTAGAAAGGATTTCCACGCATCAATCGTCATATTCGCCACTTAAACACTTGATTTGAACTTACCGGAAAAGTATTTAGAAGTACGAGCGCTTTCTCTGCAGCATTGTCAACCGTTGATGACGGAAGATTATATTCCTCAACCAGCTGAATTTGTAAGTCCACCGAAATGGCATTTAGCCCATACATCCTGGTTTTTTGAGGAATTCCTATTGAAACCTTACTTGCCATCATATAAATTGTTTCATGTTGATTTTGGCTTCTTGTTTAATAGCTACTACAACACTGTTGGGAGCAGGGTTTTGAGGATTGACCGTGGGAATATGACTAGACCGAGTTTGAAAGAAGTACTTGCTTATCGCGAGCATATCGATCAAAATATGGAGTGGCTCTTTGCTCAAAACATTGATAAGCAAATCGAAGGCTTAGTTGAAATCGGTCTTCAACACGAACAGCAGCATCAGGAGCTTTTGTTGACCGATATAAAATACATTCTTGGCTCAAACCCCTTGTATCCGGTTTATCGGGAAGGCGCGTCTTTAACTTCAGGTTTAAGCGATTCCAAAGGTTGGATAAAAATGGACGAAGGAGTTTATGAAGTAGGTAGAGATAGCCAAAGCGAATCCTTCGGATTCGATAATGAATCGGGTCGGCATAAAGTCTATTTAAATGACTTTGAGATAAATAAGGCTTTAGTTACCAATGGAGCGTATTTAGAATTCATCAAAGATGGTGGTTATGAACGTCATGAATTATGGTTGGATGAAGGCTGGAGTTGGCTGCAATCAAGTCGGATCAAAATGCCAATGTATTGGCACCATGAAGATGGCTCTTGGTGGACCTTTACGCTAGGAGGAAAACTTGCAATGAATCCCAGTGCCGCCTTGTCGCATGTTAGCCATTATGAAGCGGCAGCCTTTGCCGAGTGGAAACATTGTCGATTGCCTACTGAATTTGAATGGGAGGCGGCTTGCGATCAATTCCATTGGGGGATGCGCTGGGAGCATACAAATAGCGCCTACCTGGCATATCCGGGGTATGTGCGGCCTGAGGGTGCTTTGGGGGAATACAACGGTAAATTTATGATGAATCAAATGGTGCTTCGAGGCGCTTCAAGCGCGACTTCACCGGGACACTCAAGAAATACCTACCGGAATTTTTTTCACCCGAACATGCAGTGGCAATTTAGCGGAATAAGATTAGCGAAGAATGGATAAGAAAACGTTGGAATTATTTGGGACTGAGGTGAAAAATGGATTATTGCCGCCTCAAAAAAGCCTTTCTTCAAAATGGTTTTATGATGAAATAGGAGATAAGCTCTTCATTGACATCATGAATATGCCAGAGTATTATTTGACAAATTGCGAATTTGAAATTCTTAGCAAACAGACACCAGAGGTGATATCTGCATTTGGAATTTCGAAAGAACCTTTTGATCTATACGAATTAGGCGCTGGTGATGGCACAAAGACTATGGAGTTGTTGAAGTCATTACAAGGCTATGATTTCACCTATCGGCCTATAGATATTTCGATTCATGCTATTGATAGTTTAACGCAACGTGTCACCCGTGACTTGCCTAACATCAAAGTCGAATGCGCCCAAGGCGAGTACTTTGAAGTGCTAGGTTCACTAAATCAGTCAAAGCCAAAAATCATCCTTTTTATGGGTTCGAATATTGGCAATATGTTAGACGAAAGGGCAAATGCCTTTCTGAAAGCTTTATCGATGACCATGAACGCAGGCGACAAGTTGTTGCTTGGAGTTGATTTGAAAAAGGCCTCTGCAATAGTGCTTCCAGCTTATAACGATAAGCAAGGAATTACGGCAAAATTTAATTTGAATTTGCTGCATCGCATAAATTGTGAGCTAGATGGAAATTTCGATTTAATTGCTTTCGAACATGCTCCGCTTTACGATGAAGAAAGGGGCTGGGCAATGAGCTTTTTAAAGTCAAAATCTACACAACAAGTACATATCAAGGCGTTGGATACTTTGGTTGACTTTGATGAAGGAGAAACTATTTTCATGGAAGTTTCTCGAAAATATGATGATATGTCCATCGCGAATATTACACAGGACACTGGTCTACAGATTGTTGAAAAATTCTATGATTCCAAAAATTACTTCTGCGATATAGTCTTTGAAAAACAATAGTTCATTTCTTCGAGAAATTCATCTATTTGCATCATGAGTGAAAAAAGTAAAATAGTAGAAGCTGCAGACCGAATTTGGAATTCAATCCACACAAAAGCAACTTGCGAGCCAATCCGAGATTTGTTGGGTGAAACAGATGTCGAAGCTGCTTATGAAGCTCAACAAATAAACACCATGCGCAAACTTTCAGCTGGTGAAATAATAGTTGGCTGTAAAATTGGGCTGACTTCTTTTGCCGTGCAAAAGCAATTAGGAGTAGATGAACCGGACTTTGGTATGTTGACCAATGTCATGATGGTGAATGAAAATACGCCCATTCCCTGGTCTGAATTAATGCAACCAAAAGCAGAGGCTGAAATTGCATTTATACTTTCAAAAGATATTGACAAACAGTTAAATAGCATTGATGAGTTAATTGAATCAATTGCATTCGCCTCACCCGCGATTGAAGTTGTAGGGAGTCGCATAGAAGGCTGGAATATTCGTATCACCGACACCATTGCTGATAATGCTTCGGCAAGTCATTTTGTGCTAGGAAAGTCAAAAGTTCTTTTAAGCCAAATGGATTTAGAAGGATGTCAGATGAATATGAAGCGCGCAGGAGAGATTGTATCTACAGGAAGTGGCCGGGCCAGCATGGGCAATCCACTTAATGCCGCGCTTTGGCTTGCAAATACTATGATTGACAAAAAGGCTGCCTTAAAGAAAGGTGACATTATCTTAACTGGGGCCTTAGGACCAATTGTGGCCGTTAACCCTGGAGATGAATTCCATGCTGAAATTGATGGGTTAGGCACGGTGAGTGTATCTTTCGGGAAATAGATTGAACGACAAAAATTAGGGTTATGAATAAGACTAAAGTGGCAATAATTGGATCGGGTAATATTGGCACAGATCTAATGATAAAGATTTTACGCACCTCAACATTGCTTGAAATGTCAGTCATGGTGGGTATTGACGAAGCTTCTGACGGACTTGCTCGAGCGAAGCGAATGGGAGTGGCAACAACACACGAAGGGGTTGATGGATTGATCAATATGCCTGAATTTCAAGATATTGAGCTCGTGTTTGACGCTACTTCTGCAAAGGCGCATCACCATAATTACGGAAAACTTCAGCCGCTTGGTAAGCGAATGATCGATCTCACTCCTGCGGCCATTGGACCATACTTAATACCTCCAGTTAATTCTGATGACTACCTCGATCTTGATAACGTCAACATGGTCACATGTGGTGGACAGGCAACTATACCTATGGTTGCTGCCGTTTCGCGCGTAGCCAAAGTACACTATGGTGAAATAGTCGCTTCAATTGCGAGTAAATCGGCTGGTCCGGGAACGCGAGCAAATATTGATGAGTTCACGGAAACCACTTCTCAAGCGATTGAAAAGGTGGGTGGGGCAACTCGAGGAAAGGCGATTATCATTCTCAATCCAGCGGAACCACCTTTAGTTATGCGTGACACAGTTTTCACCCTAAGTGAAATGGCGAATAAAGAAGACATCAGAAAGAGCATACACGAAATGGTTGCTGAAGTTCAGAAGTATGTTCCTGGCTATGAATTGCATCAAGAAGTTCAATTTGAAGAAATTACTACGGATAAACCGGTTTTCATCGAAGGAGTTGGGCACGTATCGGGCTTAAAAACATCGGTTTTATTGAAGGTGGTTGGAGCGGGTCATTATTTGCCAGAATATGCGGGGAACCTTGATATTATGACAAGTGCGGCTTTGGCTACGGGAGAGCGGATGGTCAAGAATCAAACAGCTAAAGCCTAAAACTCCATCCAAATTTTCAAACCATGAAATTATACATACAAGACGTTACATTACGAGATGGAATGCATGCCATACGGCATCAATACTCAAAAGCCCAAATACGAGAATTAGCAATAGACCTTGACAAAGCCGGAGTCGATGCAATTGAAATTGCCCATGGCGATGGATTAGCTGGGTCTAGTTTCAATTATGGATTCGGAGCCCATACGGATTGGGATTGGTTAGAGGGAATAGCAGCTGAGCTAAAACATGCTCGGCTCACCACCTTGTTACTTCCAGGCATAGGAACAATTGAAGACTTAAAACGGGCAAGAGATTTAGGGGTTGAATCCGTACGGATTGCCACCCATTGTACAGAAGCAGACATTAGCGCCCAACATATTGCAGCGGCAAAAAAACTAGGTATGGACGTTGGAGGGTTCTTAATGATGGCGCATATGAATGAGCCTAAAAAACTTGCTCAACAAGCAAAACTTATGGAAAGCTATGGCGCTGATTGCGTTTATGTTACGGATTCGGCTGGCGCATTGCTGATGGGCGATGTGGCCGATCGAATGAAGGCCTTCAAGGACGTACTTGACTCTAAAACGGAGATTGGTATTCATTGTCATCACAATTTGGGTCTGGGTGTGGCAAACACCATAGTGGCCATGGATCATGGTGCCACGCGATTGGACGCGTCTTTAGCGGGAATGGGAGCTGGAGCCGGCAACTGTCCTTTGGAGGTGTTGATTGCGGTTTTAAATCGAATGGGGGCGGATCATGGTAGCGACTTAAAACTGCTTATGAATGCTGCCGATGACAAAATTCGACCGCTTCAAGAAAGACCAGTTCGGGTTGATAGAGAGACATTATCGCTAGGATATGCAGGTGTCTATTCGAGCTTCTTATTACATGCTGAAAGAGCTGCAAATCGATACGGATTAGATACGGCCGATATTTTAGAAGAACTTGGTAGACGTAAAATGGTAGGAGGACAGGAGGATATGATAGTTGATGTCGCCCTTGATATGGTTAAGAATAAATAAAGAATTCAACCTGCCATAAACGCGCAATTTGGCAAAGAAGGGTTCGACAATTTTAAAATTATGGATTTACAAAAACTGGCCATTCGATTGGATGAAGCCGCGATAAAAGCAAAGGCAATAGAACAACTATCGCTCACAAATAAATTTGATTTAGATCAGGCATACGAAATTCAACGATTGGCGATTGAACAGCGGTTAAAACGAGGTGAAAAGCTAATCGGCTTAAAAATGGGTTTTACTTCTGTTGCAAAAATGGAACAGATGGGCGTTCATGATATGATTTGGGGTAGGTTGACCGATACGATGCTCATTGACAATGGAGGCGAAACCAGTTTGTCTAAATACATTCATCCTCGAGCCGAACCGGAAATATGCTTTCATATAGCGAAGGATATTCATGGGGAGGTTGCGCTAGAAGATTTGGATGAGTATGTAGATGGTATTGCCTCAGCTATCGAAATAATTGACTCTCGTTTTGAGAATTTCAAGTTTAGCTTGGAAGATGTAGTTGCTGACAACTGCTCTTCTATTGGTCTCTCCATTGGTGAATGGCAGGTTCCTACACGAGAAATAAAAGACCTTAAAATGACCCAATCTTTTAATTGCGAAGTTGTGGCCGAAGGCACTTCTAAAGATATTCTCGGTGATCCATGGAAATCATTGCAAGCAGCCACACGCCTTGCTGCTAAATACAACGAACCTATAAAGGCAGGCCATGTAATTATGGCAGGTGCGGCAACCGCTGCGGTATTCTTGAAACCAGAGATAGATGTAATGGCAACGGTGGAAAATCTAGGTGAAGTTAGGTTTCAAGTTATTTGAGCCATTTTTGAAAGGATAGTCACCTAAGAACTTCAAGCGTTAATATCAAAGCAATAGAATGAAAGCAAGTTGGAATGGAAAAGTGATCGCGGAAAGCGATAAAACGATTGTAATAGAAGGGAATCATTATTTTCCTAAGGAATCAATCGTTAATGATTACTTCAAGCCGTCTGAAACGCATACCGTTTGCCATTGGAAAGGAACGGCCAGTTATTATACCATAGAAGTTGATGGCAAAACGAATCAAGATGCCGCTTGGTTCTATCCGGAAACCAGTTCAATGGCAAAGAGCATTGAAGGGCGAGTGGCCTTTTGGAAAGGTATCGAAGTAGCCCCATAATTTATAAACATGACACAAAACGATTCTCTTCACCTAGCCGCGCAATACCTTGCTATGGCGGGCAAAAGCTTTATTGCTTCGAAACCAGACGATAGTCATACCAATCTTGCGTGGAATAGTGAAGAGAAGCAGCTTGAATCAAGGTCGCTCAATGAGGGTGGTTTAAAGTTAGCGCTTAATTATCAAGAGTATAGCTTGGATTTTATTCATCCAAAAAGTGGGGTGGAAGCGTCATATCCCCTCGTTGGAGCTAGACATTTGGATATTATCAATTGGATTAGTAGAGAAGTGAAATTTGCCGGAATAGCGAAGGAATACAACTTTGATCTTCATTATAAACTCCCATATCTAGGAGCCTTTGACGCGGACTTTTTATACCCCGAGCCAAATCCAGGTGAAATAACGAAACTGATTCAGTTTCGATGGTTAGCCGATAAGGCAATCCAAGTCGTTTCCAATCAGTTTCATTCCTTGACGCAGCCAAGAATCTGGCCTCACCATTTTGATACGGGTGCAATTGGTTATTTCGACATTAATAAAAAGGTGAGTGTCGGATTGGGCTTAGCGATGCCAGATGATATGGTTGCCGATTGGTATTTCTATGTTTCAGGATATCACGGTACAGATGCGATCAAAACAGATGAGTTTAAACCACTTAAGAATGGGGTGTGGCGATCTGAGGCTAAGTGGAATGGAGCAACACTCACGGCAACCGGTCAATCGATGCCAATAGTCGGAGCCTTTCTTAGCGAAGCTATCAAGGCCTTTTAATCTTATTGGTGCCAATTATATTGGAAAAGGAATAATTACTTGTATATACAAGTAATAGGCTATTTTTGCCTTTAATGGAACCTTTTGACTTAATTCAACCACAGCATTGTTTAAACGCGAAAGTCAGGCGTATACATCGACTCTTGAATGCTCCATACCAGAAACTCATTAAGCCGTATGGCCTTAAAGGAAGCATGTTGAGCATTTTATTTATGGTCGGTAAAGCTGAATTGAATCAAAAATCTATCGCTCAGCAACTTGTTCTCGATGAATCAACCATGAGTCGGGATTTGAAGAAGTTAGAATCAATGGGACTCATAGAGCGAAAGCGGGGACGTAGCGATAGTCGAAACATAGACATCTCCATATCCCATAAAGGTTCTGTTTTATTGAATGAGGTCGCACCAAAGTGGGCGGCACTGCATGAACGAATGACTCAGGTTGCCGGTGATGATCAAATCGAAGCTTTGAATGAAATGATGAAGAACCTTGAAAACTCGATAATATGATCGAAACACCAATTTGGCTCAACCTCGTTTTCATAATGCTCACTTTTTTAAGCATTTATGGTTTGTTCGCTTCCTTTCGCAACTATCAAGTATTATTCTGGGTACTTATTGTAACTGTTGTTTCTGGATTTATAGGGTATAGTGGGTTTTTATACGCTCCGGATGCCTTCCCGCCTCGAATCCCTCTGATTATATTACCCGCTATTCTTTTTATGCTTTGGCTCTTTGTTTCCAAAACAGGGAAAGCAGCATTGAATGAAATGGATATGGCAAAAACGACCTATGTTCATAGCATTCGCATTCCCGTTGAATTAGGCATATTGGCCCTTTTTAACTTTGGCTTTATGCCTGAGTCAATGACTTTTGAAGGACACAACTTCGACATCCTATCGGGGCTTTCAGCTCCCTTTGTGGCTTATTTTGGTTACACTAAAAAGTACTTAAAACGATCCTTTATAATCATTTGGAATACAGTATGTTTAGGTCTTTTGATTCAAGTCGTTGTTACAGGAATATTGAGTGCGCCAACCATCCTTCAGCAGATTGATTTTGACCAACCCAATGTGGCCGTTTTATACTTTCCTTTTATCTGGCTACCAGCCGTTATCGTACCGATCGTAATGATAGGCCATTTAGCTGCGTTAAGGCGGCTATTAAAATCCGAAAATTGATGGAACTATGATCCTATTCGGTCGTTACGGGAAAACCTCGATCTCGCATTAAGGCTTCAATTTTTGCATCTCTTCCACGAAACAATCGATATGCCTCCGCAGGGTCAATAGCGTTTCTTGGAGCGAATAAATACTTCACAGCTTTATCAGCGAGCGCTTTGTCGTAAAATCCAGCTGGAGCATCTGCAAATGCCTCTGTGGCATCAGCAGTTAACACATCTGCCCACATGTAGCCGTAATAAGCCGTTGCGTAGCCTTCTCCCGAAAAAACATGGCTAAACTGAGGTGTCCGGTGGCGCATCGGTAACTCTTTTGGCATCTTCAATTCTGCCAAAGTTTCTCGCTCAAAAGCGTCTATATCGATGTTTGTTGGATCAGCTAAATGAAGTTTCATGTCCATTATAGCTGACGCTAAATATTCGGTGGTTGAAAAGCCTTGATTAAATGTTCCTGCGTTCTTGATTTTAGCCACCAACTCAGCGGGCATGGGTTCGCCTGTCTGATTGTGCATCAGGAAGTTATTGATGACCTCATCGGTTGCCAACCATCGCTCTAAAAGTTGCGATTGAAACTCAGTATAGTCACGCACTCCGCTGTTTAAGGTTGGATACTTCACATTTGCCGAGAAAAAATGAAGGGAGTGGCCAAATTCATGAAAGAAAGTAGTGGCGTCATCCCATGATACTAAAAGCGCGTCACCAGCTGCCGGTTTTACGAAATTTGAATTGTTTGAAGCCAATACATTTTTTCGCCCGTCAAATGAAGAGAAGTCTCTATATGTTGTCGCCCAAGCTCCCGAACGCTTTCCTGGTCGAGCGTATGGGTCTAAATACCACAATCCTACGTTATCTCCGGTTGTTTTATTTGTTACTTCCCAAACCTTAACGTCTTCGTTGAATACAGGGACAGAACCTTCCGGCACGGGTGTGAATTCAAAATCAAACAAACGTCCAGCAACGTAGTGCATGGCTTCGGTCAACTTATCCAATTGCAAATATTGCTTGACTTCGTCTGAGTCTAAGTCGTATTTCTCTTTTCTCACTTTTTCAGCGTAGTAGCGGTAATCCCAAGGCTCTATGGTGATTTTATCACTGTTGCGATTAGCTACGGATTGCATGTCAGCAACTTCTTCCTCAACACGAGCAATAGCTGCTGGCCACACTGCCTCCATTAGGTTCATAGCATTTTCTGGCGTCTTAGCCATTCGATCTTGTAAGCGCCATTCGGCATAATTGCTATAACCGAGCAGTTCGACTTTTTCTCTCCTTAAGCGTAGAATTTGGGCTATCAATTCGTTGTTATCGTATTCATCGCCATTATCTCCACGCGCATAAAAGGTCTGCCAGACTTCTTTACGCATCGCTCTATCAGTCGAATAAGTAAGAAATGGATCAATCGAAGACCTTGTGTTTGTTATGGCATATTTTCCTTCATTACCATTCTCTGCGGCAATGGCAGCGGCCGATTTAATGAAACCCTCGGATAAACCACCAAGTTGGTCAGCATTTAAATACGTTATATATGACTCCTCATCATGCAAAACATTGTTGGAGAATTTGGTATAAAGGCTTGATAATTCTTTGCTTAAGGCTGCGTATTGATCCTTTTTCTCTTGGCTGAGTTCAGCTCCGTTCATCTCGAAGCTCTTGTACATGAGCTCGACTACGCGTTGTTGGTCTGCCGGAAGTGGGTTAGTTTTAGCTGCTTCATAGACCGTTTTTATCCGTTGAAAAAGCTTCTCGTTTTGAATGATGGCGGAGCTATGTTCTGAAATTTTCGGAACTAATTCACCTTCAATTTCTCGAAATTCCGGTGTTGAACCATTAGCACTGAATATGCCGTAGTAGGTGAAGGCTCTATCAAGCGGTGCACCGGATCGTTCCATTGCCACGATGGTGTTTTCAAAAGTGGCAGGTTCAGCGTTATTGGCAATAGCCTCTATCTCGGCCATTTTCATTTCCATCCCCTTCAAAATGGCTTCCTTGAGATCCTCTACTTTCATTTGATCAAAAGCTGGCACACCGCCATAAGGGCCAGACCACTCTTCGAGCAATATATTGTTTACCATAGTTTCTTGATTCTCTTCTTTAATGGCTCCGTCTGAACAACTGGCCAAAGCAAGTGCTGCGGTTATTATCAGACCGCTAGATTTCTTTCGATTTATCATGCTGTGAAAATGGTTAAAATTTCAAATTGAAACCAATGGTTTTTTCGCTTTTATTCAAGCTTCACCTTGGCAATTTTTTTCAATAACTCTTCTGAAGTAGTAAATCCATTAGCCACCATATATAATTGGCCATTGTGCCTAATAACGACAGAGGGAAATCCTTTAACACCCATTTCATTTGATAATTGAAAATCCGCCCGTGTAGCGTATTTTAATTCATCGGATTCGAATTCATTCCGATATTCAGCAGCATCAAGTCCAAATGCTTTCGCTAGTTCAACAAAAGTGTCTATGGAACGCATATCCCTTCCATCAACATAAAAAGCCCGTTGGACGGCTTTAAAAAAATCAAGCTCAATTTCAGGTTTCATTGTCCTTGCCACGACTACCGAACGGCAAGCAGGTTCAGTATCATATACCAAAGATTCATCTTCCAAAATTTCATAATTAAATGGCTGTTGCGTTCGCTTTTCAACGTCTTTCCAATGATGGGAAAGAAATTCACCAAGGTCGGCATTCGTTTCGGTTCCACCCGGCCTGAGGCCTCCTAGCGCCAATTTGAAGTCATATTCAGGAAGAGCTTGTTTGACTTCTGTAATTTCAGGGGCAAAACCATAACACCAACTGCACATAGGATCTCCTATGTATATGATTCCTGGGTTTTGCGCTTGGAGCCAAGAATAGGGCATAAGTGAAATTAGAATAAAACAGATTGGTAAGAAAATGCCTTTGAGCATAATTCAAGAATGGAGTTAACTCCAAAGCTAATCGCTTGACTTTATTATCAACTAAATGGTTTTAGGTCACCATTAATTCTTTTCAAACTTATACTGACAGGGTTCAAAACACTGGTAACTCAGAATTAGGTAAGAATCTTTAATCTCAAAATAAATATCGATGCAGCCAGAAGTTGAAATAGTACCATCTGGTATTGAGAATGTCCCCAAAGACGGGGTAGTGCTGTTTGATCCAATTTGGCACAATGGGCCATTAGATTTCACTAAATTATCGGAACTAAAAGTTACAGTTTGATCGCTGTTTATGGCTGTGAATTCGCCACTGCCATCCCCTGGATCTTGGAGCACTTCAATCAACGTCCAGCTTCCAATTAGGTTGGTATCGGTTTCCTTTTCTTTGCAAGAGCTAAGTAGTAGCGAAACACTACAGAGCAGAAATATGACTTGTTTCATGTGATTCTTTTGAATCTAGATGTCAGTCGAATCCAAGAACTTGAATCAACTAACCTCAAAAGTTTTCTTTGCAAGGCTTTCTCAACGTGTAAAAACTCAAACCATGTCGAGATCTTGCGCGATTACCACCGTCATCGATTTTCCAAACGTTATGAAACTTGACTTCCGATGCCAGGGAATTGAGCACTATTTTATTGCCCTTGATCTCCCATTTTCCGTTCATCTCGATTGGTTTTTCGGGATTCGAAAAGTCTTTATAAACGAAGCTTTTGTCTTCATTGACTGTCAAAATGATTCCCGATTGATCTTCTCCCGAAACCGAATAACTCCCTAGATAATTTTTGATTGGTTCTTCTGCTGACGCTAACAAGGAATAGAGGAGGATACAAGAAACAAGGCTTATAGCTTTCATAATAAACAGGTTGAATTTAAGGATAAAAGTGAGGTTAATTATTCGTTTTGAACATTATAGAGAGGCGACAAATTGATTTTTAATTTTTCTCATAAACAAGTTCCAGTTTTATTCCATCCAAATCTTTGAAGAATAAGGCATAATAATGCTTCCCATGTTGAGGGTAAAATTTGGGAGGATCTACGATGAGCGCACCCGTTTTAACAATTTCAATATAGAGCTCATCGATTTCATTTTCAGAATCGGCCCTAAAAGCAAGGTGGTGAAGTGATCCCGGTTTTCTACGATGAACATCTTCTGCCTCGAAGGTTTTTCGGGGAGAGTTGAATCCAATTGTGAGCAATGGATGCACATATTCAACCACCTCAAACTCATGCGCTGCGACTTGACCTTTCGACTTTTTGGTAAGATCAAAACCCAGAAGTGGCATCAATTTATCATAGAAGACTTCGGCCTTCTTCAAGTCCTTTACCGTGATTTGAATATGATCGATGACAGGCTTCATTCGGTCTATGGTGTTAATTCCAAATATAAATGTGAGAATCTATCATTTGTAAGCTGGGTTTAAACATCCGACATAACCATAAGTCCGGCAAGCGCAATCAAAACAATGACTTTTATCCATTTGGTTATTTTCCAAAACCGATCGGATTTAACTAAGAGGGTCATTTTTCCTGCTAGGATGGCAATACCGGCAAAAACTGGAAAAGAAACGATCATGAATATTAGACCAAGGATCATCATTTGCATCCAAGGCGACCAACCATTCTTAGTTACAAATTGAGGAAGAAGGACGATGAAAAACAACGTGACTTTGGGGTTGAGAACATTCATTACAAAACCCTTTCTGAAGAGTTTCCAAAACGAGGCGTGAAGGCCTTTCTCAACTTCCGAAATGGTGATTGGACTTTCTCTAATCGCCCCATATGCCATGTATAGGAGATAAGCGGCACCGGCATACTTAAGTATGTTGTAAATGATCGGATAGTCGAAAACCAAGATAGACAATCCTGTTGCCACAAGTGTGGTATGGATCAATACTCCACTGATTAAACCGCAAGTAATACCTATCCCTTGTCTCCAGCCTCTTGAAACACTTTCGGTTAAGACATAAATATTGTCAGGCCCTGGCATAAAAGCCAAAGCCAAGGTGGAGAGAACAAAACCAATTAAGAGACCAGTTTCCAATTGTTTTATGCAATAGAATCGAGTGCGCTTTGATCGTCAACTTCTTGAGCGAAATCCTCTTCGGCTCCATGGGATAATGCCTTCAACCGTTTCACAAAAACCAAAAGCAGTAAGCCAAAGAGTAAACAGAAGATAGTGACCGCTGTGAACACCTCCATTGCGCCCATAGCCTCCGCTGCCTTACCAATTTCTGAAGCAAGCTTATTGCCTAGACCGGTAACTGCGAAATAGGCCCCCATCATGAAGCTTGCATATTTCATCGGGGCGAGTTTAGTGATAAAGGAAAGCGCCACGGGCGAACTACTTAATTCACCTACAACATGCAATAAATAGGAGAGGAGGAGCCAATAAAGACTGGCTTGCTCTAAGGCTGAATTGCTCACCTCCCAAGCTGCACCCATTAAAGCCATGAATCCAAAGCCCATTACGATCGTACCAATGGCCATCTTGAATATAGACGATGACTCGTTTCCTTTCCTTTTCCACCAAAGCCAAAAGGCAGCCATGGGAACACCTATAAGAATTACATAGAAGGCGTGCAAGGATTGCAAGAAACTCGCAGGTATTTCATATCCAAAAACCCATCTATCAACCGTTTGTTTGGCATAAAGATTCATAAAGCCACCCGCTTGTTCATATGCACCCCAAAAGACTATCATAATCACAAAATACAAGAGAAGTTCAATCATTCTATCCTTTTCGATTTTGGTTAGCGGTTTCTTCATTAGAGCCGATGATTCGGGCGATGTTTTATGAGGATCCCCAAGACCGAGTA
>Ga0115566_10002939_pt1 | contig 13927 bp, 12 predicted proteins | sample COGITO_mtgs_1204_3_FD_87173 | JGI IMG/M metagenome (GOLD analysis project Ga0115566, IMG submission 87173) | Pelagic marine microbial communities from North Sea - COGITO_mtgs_120405 | ecosystem: Environmental > Aquatic > Marine > Epipelagic | place: Germany:Helgoland, sampling site Kabeltonne...
AGAGGTTCTGGAATTTATAAGTCAACCGATAGAGGAGACTCTTGGAGCCTTTTACCGAGCACAGCTGCGCTTGTCCAAAAGGCATCCGAATGGGATGCTGTTTTTCGTGTTTTAGTGGACCCATCCAGAAATGACAGCGATATCGTATTAGCGGCCATGAGCGAAGGAATCATGCGATCAAATGATGGCGGAACAACGTGGAAGCCTTCATTGAAACTAAGCTCGAGTGCCGGATTTACAGATCTAGCTGTAAACATCGCTGGTGTATTTTATGCGGCTATTAGCTCTGACGCGAACGGCACATCAAAAGGACTTTGGCGGTCTACTGATGGACTAAATTGGACTAGGATAACCCCAAACGCTTTTCCATCAAACCATGACCGAACATTAATTTCAATCTATCCTGGAGATGAAAATAAGGTCTATTTTTTCTCGTCAACTCCTGGCGCGGGAACCATTGGAAACAGCCTTTGGAAGTATCATTATTTAGCCGGAGATGGCACAGGTTCTGGCGCAATTTGGTCGAACCGTTCGAGCGGATTGCCCCATTCGGACCTTAATTTATACAACGGTTATTGCCAAGTGCTTGGTGTTAAGCCCGATGATGAAGATGTAGTATTTGTGGGTGGAACAAACCTGTATCGATCTTCTAACGGATTTCAAGATACCTTATCAACCCATCACATTGGGGGTTACAAAATTGAATGGGATACAAACTTTACTTATCGATCTGGAATTCATTATCCCGATCAGCAAAGCCTTTTCTTTCATCCACAAAACGCTGACATTATGATTTCCACCACGGATGGGGGGATTCATCGTACGGAACATTGCGCAGACAGCGGTTTCGTTTGGCAGTCTTTGAGTAATGGATATGTCGTGTCGCAGTTCTATGGAATAAGCATCGATCACGCGACCGTTGGCAGTGAAGAGATCATGGGTGGTCTGCAGGATCGAGGAACTTTTTGGACCAATTCAAGTGACCCTAATCAACCATGGGTGTCTGTCCGTGGAGCCGATGGAGCATATTGTTGGATAGAGGATGGCGGAAATCATCATTATTCAAGTACCCAATACGCTGGAGTAAGGCGAGCTTCCATTGACAGTCAAGGAAATTTGGCTGAATGGTTTAAAGTAATGCCTGAGGATATGCCAACAGGCGGAGGCTCTGGGTTGCTGTTCGTTCACCCTTTTACACTTGATCCACTGGATAATGAAATAATGTACTTACCTTATTTAGGCCAAGTTTGGCGAAACGATGACTTACCAGCTGCCGAGAATGAAGATTTGACAGCTTGGCGTAAAATTTCGGATGTAACAGGCACCATTACTGCCATCGCTGCCAGTGAATCCGAGCAAGGTGTGGTGTATGTAGGTACTTCACAACAGCGTATTTATCGAATTGACGATGCAAATACGATCAGCTATCAAGAAGGCGAGCTTATTTCTACTGGAATTACCACAGGTGGATACACTTCATGTATAGCAATTGATCCGTATGACGCAGATCGCATAATTGTCGTCTATTCAAATTACAACACGGTAAGCCTTTGGTTGACAGAAGACGCGGGCGCAAACTGGGAACCAATAGAAGGCAACTTAAGGGGAACACCCGATCCAAATGTGCCGCCATCTCTATATTATATAGGCGATGGTCCTTCCACTCGCTGGATGGAAATAGCCATGACAGATGAAGGATATGTTTACTTGCTAGGCACAAGTGTCGGTTTGTTCTCCACCCGAGAACTTAATGGCGATAGTACGATTTGGACGATGGAAGGCACGGAAACTATTGGTAATGTGGTGGTTGATATGTTGGAATATCGCGAAGTCGATCAGTGGGTTGTTGCTGGAACGCATGGGAACGGCATCTACACGGCCAATATTCAATTCACTGTAGATACGACCGATACCATTCAAGGATTTGCTGAGGATCAAAGCAATGGATTTGAATTCGAACTTTATCCTAACCCAACAAACAGTGGCCGTGTGCATGTGATGTCAAAGGGTTCTAAATTCGAGTCAACCACGATCGCGCTTTTCGATCAGTATGGTCGATTATTGAAAAGTTCGGAGGTGGCATCTAGGGAATTTGACCTCGATGTCTCTGGTTTTTCTGCGGGAGTCTATTACGTTAAGGTTCAATCAGGAGCGGATTGGTCTATAAAACGTTTCGTAAAAAACTAAGGGTAATAGCGTTGGAAGAGGGTTTGCATTTGTGTTCCGCAATTCCAAGGGAAAGTTGCTGATCTCTCTACAGCATTTGAACAAGCCGGTTTAAACTGCACGAGCAGGCCGTTTTTATCCATGTACTCCAAGGCTTTTTCAAAACTGTTTTCTAGTCGGGTGTAGTAAGTTTCCGTTTTAGGTTTTTTCTCTCTCGCATATTGCACAGCCACTTCGGTAAAGTACAAAAGCAGTTCAGCGTCCGCTTCTGGAGAAATCCCTAGTTTCTTGAATTCGTTGATTGCCTTTCTAGATCGATAAAGTTTCAGCCGCCAACCTCTGTTTGGGTAAAACCCCTCGTGCACGCGTGCTTTAAATTTTTCAAGGATATTTTCTTCGTCAGGATTCGCGAAAAAATCAAAATACTCCTTGACGGGCTTGTATTTCTTATACAGTTCGCCAATATGGAAAAGCAACTCTTCTTTTTCCAATTGATTCAGCTCCTTTCTAACTTCCCTAAGTCCCATGCGGTGAATTTATAAAGTTTGAGTTCAACGGGTTCAACTTGGGTATTTGAATTCCATATATCTTAGCCCGAAACGAGGAGGGAATGGGAAGATTAATAAATAAATCAAAGTCGGAAATAGGTCAATCACCGTTTGACTTGAGTTTTCGAGGGAAGAAACGTTCAGACCATATATTAATGCGGGTTATAGACTTTGACCCAGAAAAAGTCCTTGAAGTTCAGCTCAATGAATTTCGAGAAATCAAGCAGTTTATGGAAACTGATACCGTGACTTGGCTCAATGTAGACGGATTGCATGATTCTTCGGTCATAGAACAAATAGGGGAGATTTTTGAACTCGACCCCATGATGCTGGTCGATGTGTTAGACACAGAACAGCGACCAAAAGTCCAGGAATACGATGAGTGTATTTATATATCTATGAAAATGATTCGATATGATGAGAAGGAAAATGAGATTCATAAGGAAAAACTAAGCCTCGTAATTGCAAATAGGTTGTTGATTTCATTTCAAGAACGTCAAGGGGATGTTTTTGATCCTGTTCGTGAACGAATTCGAAAGCATAAACGCAAGATTCGAAATTCGGGAACGGACTATTTGGCCTTCGCGCTGCTCGATATTGTCATCGACAATTACATCTATATCATTAGCACTCTTGGGGAAAAAATTGAACAACTTGAAGATGATTTGATCGATAATCCAACCAGGGATATGCTTGAACAAATCAATGATTTCAAGCGAGAAATAAACTATTTAAGACGGCTTATACATCCATCGCGGGAAATGATAAATGCACTATCTAAGTTAGACACCGAATTGTTTGACCATGAAGAAAATGGTGTTCACTGGAAGGAGCTCCAGGATAACATTAACCTCGCAACTGAAACTTCAGATGGATATCGAGAAATCCTCTCCGATATGATGAATATCTATCATACAACCGTGAGCACAAAGTTGAATGATATTATGAAGTTCCTGACCATTTTTTCAGTCATTTTCATCCCTCTGACTTTTATTGCCGGCATTTACGGAACCAACTTCGATAATCTACCTGAGTTGCATTACGAGTATAGTTACCATACGATGTTAGCTGTAATGGTCATTATTACCATCGGTATGATTTTTTATTTCAGAAGCAGAAAATGGTTTTAAGCTCATGGCAATAAATAGCTTAAGCGTCTGTTAATGAAGCTCAACTACCGCCCTATGAAAGCTATAGTCATTATCCCCATGTTCCTATACGCTTTTTTTGGGTTTTCTCAAGGAAGAGAACAATGGAGATATCTAAATACAGTAACTTCAAGTGTGCCTTTCTTAGTTATTTCAGCCGATGCCGCTCAAGCGGGTGTAGGGGATATTGGAGTCGTGGGTACGCAAGGTGGGAGTGGAGCATCATTCAACTCCAATCCGGCATTATTGGTTTCAAAACATCGTTTTATACGCATCAACAACAGTTATTCACCTTGGCATAGATCCATTGTTCCAGGGAAGAATCTTTTCTCCAATTCTGTCGCTTTTGGACCTACAAATAGAGATGCTATTGAAGTCCAATTTAAGATGTTCAAATATGACATGGCACTAACTGATCCTTTTGGAAATCCGATATCATCAAATAAAGCAAATGAATTTTGCATCCAAGCCAACTACGCACATCGCTGGGATAATGGTTTGTCATACGGTATGGCATTTAAATATGTGCATTCCGACATAACCAATGGCCGTATTGTCGGTGGTGTTCAAACCCATCCTGGACATGCTTTAGCGGCAGATATAGGACTGACGCATCAGAAAGAACTACTTGCAAAGGATCGATATAATATGGAGCTCAACTCTAGCTTCGCTTTAAACAATATTGGTTCTAAAATCAGCTACATCAAAGGCAATACTGACTTCATTCCAATGCGAATGCTTATCGGGGCGAATCTTAAAAACACCTTTGATCTTGATGAAAATCAATTGTCATATACCTTTTCTTATCAAGTTTCAAAGTACCTGATACCCAGTCCACCTGCATATCAGATTGACTCAAATGGAATGACTGTTATTGACAATAATTCCAATCCTGTATTGGCTTCGGGTTATGATCCTCAAATAAGTGTTCCAATTGCCTTAATTCAGTCGTTTTATGACGCCCCTGGCAAGGTGAGCTATGACGAGAACTTCAATCCTTCTGTTAAGAAAGGCTCGAGGGCTTCAGAAGAGTTTCATGAATACATTCACCAAGTTGGCAGCGAGCTGAAGCTTAAAAGAAACGAAAACCTAGCGATATCACTTCGGCAGGGCCTTTTTCTAGAACATGACACGAAAGGAGCGCGAAGGTTTATTTCGTTTGGTATCGGTTTGGAAGTGCATGGGCTGACAGTAGATGTAACTACATGGCGAGGGATTGGAAGGAGTACAGTGTTGAATAACAGTCTATTTTTCAACTTGGGATATATCTATAACTTCAATAAAGCAAAAGATTAAGAACATGGGAATTAAAGGCGACAAAATGAGCCAATCTTCGGAAGAAGTGGCTAAGGTGATGGAAGTGAAACTACAAGCTATCGAAGGTATTTCTATGAAAAAAATGTTTGGAGGTTTTGGCCTTTTCCAAGCCGATAAAATGTTTGGAATCTTAGATAGTAAGGGCGGAGTATTTGTAAAAGGGGATAAACATTTGATGGAAAAGTATTTAACGATAGGAGCTGAACAACACAGTAGAATGCCTTATTTCAGTATAACAGAACGCGAGATGCACAACGAGACTAACTTTCTCAATCGAGTGAATGAAGCAATTGAGTTATCAAAGTCTAAATAACTAAATCTTAGAAGTTTGATGTTGAGTGCCATTCAACTTTTTATGAGCATTTGGACGAGCCAAACAAAAGCTGCTTATGGTTTCTTCGTGGGCACATTTTGAAATATGACACGCGCTTAACCGGAGAATGGAAATACCGATTGCCTTTTTTTTATTTCAATGGAAAAATGTTCTGCTATTTCTGGATGGATTCGGTCACTAAAGCTCTATATATAGGCTTTATGAATGGCAATCGAATGTGTCATCCAGCTCTAGAAAGTGGCTTGAGAAAACGCGTTAAAATTTACCCACTTAATGCGGAGAAGGATTTGAATTTGGCAGAAATTGATGCTTTATTATATGAAGCAATGGCTGTTATGTAACAAGCATGACTTGATATCACCAACTAGCTTTCATACTATTGCTACTTTACAGCTAAAGTCTACCAATGAGTTATAGAATCACATCATTTGACCAATACAAAGAACAATATGCCAACAGCGTAAACGATCCAGAGAATTTTTGGGCCGAAATCGCTGACTCATTCCATTGGAAATCAAAGTGGGATAAGACCTTAGAATGGGAATTTGAAACGCCCAACGTAAAATGGTTTGTAAATGGAAAGCTCAATATTACGGAAAACTGCATTGATCGACACTTAGGGCAGCATCGAGATAAAACCGCGATAATCTGGGAATCTAATTTTCCCGATCGAGAGAATATCTATTTGTCCTACGGTGAATTACATATAGAGGTATGTCAAGCGGCTAATGCATTGAAATCGATGGGCATAGGCAAGGGAGATCGAGTTTGCCTTTACATGCCTATGATTCCTGAGTTGGCGGTAGCTGTAATTGCATGTGCCCGAATCGGTGCCATTCACTCCGTTGTTTTTGCGGGCTTTTCAGCACAAGCGCTGGCAGATAGAATTGAAGATGCCAAATGCAAGGTGGTGATTACGAGTGATGGGCTTTTCCGTGGAAACAAAAAAGTTGAGCTTAAAAAGATTGTTGATGAAGCCGTTTCTAAATGTTCGTGCATCGAGCATATTTTGGTTAAAAAATGTACGTACGAGGAAGTTAATTGGAATAAACAAACGGACATCTGGTGGGATGATTTGATACCGAATCAAGCCACGGTTTGTCCGGCTGAGGAAATGGATAGTGAGGACCCGCTTTTTATTTTATATACAAGCGGAAGTACGGGAAAACCTAAAGGTGTAGTCCATACTTGCGGTGGTTACATGGTCTATACAGCTTATAGTTTCGCCAACGTTTTTCAATACGATGAATCGGATATTTATTGGTGCACGGCTGATATTGGATGGATTACGGGGCATAGCTACATCATATACGGACCTTTACTGAATGCAGCTACAACCGTCATGTTTGAAGGTGTTCCAACTTGGCCAGACGGTGGGCGTTTTTGGCAAATCATCGAAAAACTGAAAGTCAATCAGTTTTATACCGCACCAACGGCCATTCGAGCATTAATGACCTGCGGGGAGGAAATTGTAATAAAAAATGATCTTAGCTCTTTGAAAGTGCTTGGCACGGTAGGCGAACCCATCAATCATGAAGCATGGGAATGGTACAAACGAGTGATTGGTGAAAATAAGGTCCCCATTGTCGATACTTGGTGGCAAACTGAAACAGGCGGCATCATGATTAGCGGTTTGGGTTCATTTTCGCCTCAAAAAGCAACGTTTGCCGGCTATCCCTTACCTGGAATTCAGCCTTGTTTGGTTGACCAAAACGGAGTAGAAATCAAGGAGAATGGTCAGGAAGGATTATTATGCGTTAAATTCCCATGGCCGAGCATTTTACGAACTACTTATGGCGATCACAAACGCTGTAAATTGACCTATTTCTCAAGCTTCAAGGGCATGTATTTCACCGGTGATGGAGCTCGAAGAGATATGGATGGTATGTATCGGATCATCGGGAGAGTTGACGATGTAATCAATGTAAGTGGACATAGATTTGGGACAGCTGAAATTGAAAATGCCATTAACGAAAGTGAATTTGTTGTTGAATCTGCCGTTGTTGGATACCCACATGAAATAAAGGGTCAAGGTATTTATGCTTATGTGATTTGCGATAATATACCTTCGAATTATGAAATGGCCAGACTAGAGATACTGAATACGGTCGTTAGAGAAATTGGTCCAATTGCCAAACCTGACAAGATTCAATTTGTTAGTGGACTCCCAAAAACACGATCGGGAAAAATTATGCGTAGAATCTTACGAAAAGTAGCCGAAGGCGAACCAGACAAACTGGGTGATATCAGCACATTGCTCGATCCAACCGTTGTTTCTGAAATTATCAAAGGCGCTTTATAGAAAGCAATTATTTCGAAACTATTCGAATTAATTGATGCCACTCTGTGTAGAGGGCTTACCTTCCCGGACTTTAAAAACTGCTCTATGAAGAGGACCGTTATCACCGGAACTGGAAGCTACATCCCAGATCAAATCAAGCGAAATGCTGACTTTCAACATCATCGATTTTTCACAGAATCAAATGAATTAATCGAGACACCAGCGATTGAAATCTCCAAAAAATTTCAGGATATTACAGGTATTGCTGAAAGACGCTATGCCGCAGAAGATATGAGCTCTTCTGATATTGCGCTAATTGCCGCTCAGCGGGCAATCGAAGACTCGGGCATAGATCCTGAAACTTTGGATCAAATTATTTTCGCCCATAATTTCGGTGATGTTGTCAAACACACCATTCAAACTGATAATGTCCCTTCTTTGGCCTCAAGGGTAAAACATAACTTAGGTATTAAGAATCCTTTTTGTGTTGCCTATGATGTGCTCTTTGGTTGCCCAGGATGGGTTCAGGGTGTAATTCAAGCAGACAATTTCTTTAAAGCTGGATCTGCTTCTAAAGCACTGGTAATTGGTAGTGAAACCTTATCGCGCGTCCTAGACGACCATGATAGAGATAGCATGATATTTTCCGATGGGGCAGGTGCTTGTGTTTTAGAATACCGAGATAGCGATGACGATCAAGGACTATTAGCGTCAGCCGCCATGTCTTTCACACTGGATGAAACATATTTCATCCATTTGGGTAAATCCAATTATCCAGATTCGGATGGCCGTATTCGATATATTAAAATGAAGGGTAGAAAGGTCTATGAGTTTGCTTTAACTCAGGTTCCTCAAGCTATGCAGCATTGTTTAAGTCAAGCCGGTGTGACGATTGATCAGGTGAAAAAAATCTTCATCCATCAAGCCAATGAAAAGTTGGATCATGGTGTTATCAAACGCTTTTACAAATTATTTGATATTGCCGAACCACCCGAGTTAATCATGCCAATGAGCGTGCACGAACTTGGAAATAGCTCGGTCGCCACTGTACCGACCTTATTAGATCGAGTGCGCAGGGGAAAACTTCCAGAACATTCACTAAACAAAGGTGATGTAATCATGTTTGCATCGGTTGGTGCTGGTATGAATATCAATGCAATCTGTTACCGTGTTTAAGATTTTGCACTTGACAAAATAATCGCGTCAATTGTAATTTCGAAACATGAACTCAAATGAATCATATCGAGCCTTAGTTGTCAGAGAATTGTCTGATGGCAGTTTCACAAGAAATGTGGAACAAAAGCAGATTTCGGAACTTCCTGCAGGGGATGTTCTGATAAATGTGTGTTATGCCGGACTTAATTATAAGGATGCTCTATCTGCATCTGGCCACAAAGGAATAACAAGGAATTTCCCACATACACCAGGAGTTGATGCCTGTGGTACTGTCGTTGCTTCCGAGTCCTCAAGTTTTAAAATTGGCGATGAAGTTCTCGTTACTGGTTATGACTTAGGGATGAACACTAGTGGCGGCTTTCAGGAATATATCAGAGTGCCGTCTGGTTGGGTTGTTCCGTTGCCCAAGCAACTTACGCTTAAAGAATCAATGGTGTTAGGAACAGCAGGATTCACGGCCGCGCTGAGTTTAACCAAGATGGAGAAAATGGGACAAGAACCATCTATGGGTGAAATCCTAGTTACCGGAGCGTCAGGCGGAGTGGGTAGTATGGCCATTGGCATTTTAGCTAAGGCTGGATACAAAGTGATTGCATCATCTGGAAAAGGTGATAAGAACGAGCACCTTTCTAAACTAGGCGCTTCGCAAATTGTTCCAAGATCATACGCAAACGATGAATCTGGAAGGCCTTTACTCAAGGGACTATGGGCTGGAGCAATTGACACTGTGGGAGGGAACACGCTCGCAACATGCGTAAAAGCATGTAAAAGAAAAGGAAGTGTTGCCAGCTGCGGATTGGTCGCGGATCATGAATTACACATGACCGTCTATCCGTTTCTTTTAAACGGTATTAACATCTTGGGAGTTGATTCAGCGGAGACTGATATGAAACTCCGTCAGGAGATTTGGTCTAAACTGGCTTCTGAATGGAAGATCAATGCATTAGAATCATACGGCAAATTCATCGGACTAGATGATTTGACAAGTCATATGGATTTGATACTAAAGGGCGCAACTCAAGGTAGAGTTGTAGTTGATTTTAAGCTTTAAGCCTGTTATTAATATGCAAGTTTGTCAATTGCATGCTGAACTTTCACTATCGCTTTTTGATTCTTTAGGCGATACTCTTCAATTTCTGTATCCGTCATTTTCCCTGCTACAAAATCCGCATCTGCATTAATACCCTTCTTTTCGAGGCCTTCTTTCTTAGAACGAAGCTTATCGATTTTTTTCTGTGATTTTTTCTGTGATTTTGACAGCTTTTCAATGACTTTCATACTCACCAACTGGTCTTTAGTCAGTTCATCTTTTTTAACCACCTCGACCCCCTGAGCTAGATATTCCGCTGGAATAGTCATTTTTTCAACGTCATCTATGTATCGAGCCATTCCAATTCGTTTGGATTCATCTACTTTGACTTTATCGCTGTTTTTATAGAGTATCACATCAAACTTGCCCTTTCCTTCCGAATGGACATTGTTAATGAGATGTGCGATATAGCCTTCTTTTACAATCCAAATTTCATAGAGCTTGCCTTTTTCAAGGTCAAATTTGACTTGACCATCCGAATCAAGACGCTCTAACGAAACTTCTTGATTCCGCTCTAAAACTTTAACTGCAGTGCCCGCTGCACTTGAGTGGTCAACCAATTCGACTTGTATCTTAACTTTAAACGTATCGGCAAATGTATTTAGGCTTATAGCGAATAGGAATAGCGTTGAAAGTATAATTCGTGTCATAATTTGGAGTTTTGGGTACAAAAAAAGCCATTCATAACTGAATGGCTCTCTTATTTATTAAAGCTCTTGTTATCTTCTGAATTCCAATGTTGTTTTGCTCACATTTGAAGGAAGATTGAAATCCGTATAAGTGTAAACCAACTTCATTCTCGTCTCTGAAAGCTCATCAATTTGATAAAGTGCAGAAGGACCTTCGATGAAAGAAACGTATACAAAGTCAGAGTTGTAAACATTATAGTATCCAATTGACTTGTTTCCTTTTTCATCTTGTTGGAAAATATCGCCATCTGCAGCAAAGTCTCCACGGGTGTTTGAGAAATTCTCAAATGTTGGGTTTCCGTTGTACGAATAAGTAATCTGATCGAGTTCCCAATTTCCAACCATTTGAACGATTACCGCATTTTTTTCTTCTTGATCACCTTCAATCATGGCGTTCACAGAATCCAACACTGTTATTGCTTTTGGGCTAGAAAGGCTTACAGTTCCTCCATTATCATCAGTTACTTGAAGCGTAACGTTATACGTTCCTTCATCATAGTATACGTGGGTTGGATTTATTGCAGTTGACCATTCGCCATCACCAAAATCCCATACGTGATTATAAGCAGCAGTAGAATTGTCAGTAAATTTTACAACATCGCCAACCTGAACTTCAGTTTTATCAGCAGAAAAAGAAGCAGCTGGGTCTTCCTTACATGAGGTAAAAGCTAGAGCCGATCCAGCTAGTAAGAAAAGAGTAAATTTTTTCATGAATAATAGTTTTTTTATTGGACGCGAAGATAAGGCTATTTAAACTTAGCCAAACCCGTGATTTGTGATTCATTTTACACTTCGAAAGCACCTTAATTTACTTTTGCGTTATGTATAAGAGCTTGATCCGACCTCTACTTTATAAAATGCCTCCAGAGAAGGCTCATTATTTTACAGCTGGACTGCTGCAAATGGCAGATAAATTGGGTGTCGTTCGTTCAATTGTTAAACAGCAGTTCCAATTAGATGATGCGCGTTTAGAGCGAAATGTGTTTGGGCTTAATTTTCCGAATCCAATCGGACTAGCGGCAGGATTTGATAAAGACGCGCGCTGGATTGATGCACTGGAATTATTGGGCTTTGGTTTTATTGAAATTGGCACACTCACCCCAAAAGCGCAGCCTGGTAATGATAAACCAAGGCTGTTTCGATTGGAAAAAGACGAAGCTTTGATCAATAGAATGGGATTCAATAATGGAGGTGTTGAGGCCGCAGTCGAGCGGATCAAAAAGTGCCATCATAGGATGCCACTTGGTGGAAATATTGGAAAGAACAAGGTAACTCCGAATGAAGATGCTGTTTCTGATTATCTATTCTCCTTCGAAAAGCTTTATCCACATGTAGATTACTTTGTTGTGAATGTGAGCAGCCCAAATACACCCGGTCTTCGAGAATTACAAGGAAAAGATGAATTGAAGAAAATATTTGACTCACTCTTTCAATTTCGGTCGAATCAATCAATGCATAAACCAGTTCTTCTCAAAATTGCGCCAGATCTCAATGATGCTCAAATCGAAGATATTGTGGCTTTGGTGAATGAAATTGAAATTGATGGTTTAGTTGCGACCAATACAACCATTGACAAAAATGGGTTAAGTTCAAACGTGTCCTTAACCGATCAGACGGGCGGACTAAGTGGAAAGCCGGTTCGGAAACGAAGTACAGAAGTCATAAGGTCCATTCATGGTCTTTCAAACGGAAAGATTCCCATTATTGGGGTAGGAGGCATACATTCACCCGAAGACGCCATCGAAAAATTTGAAGCAGGCGCTTCTTTGATCCAACTTTACACAGGTTTTATATATGAAGGCCCACAGCTAATAAAACACATTAAACATTCAATAATCGAACATGCCAATTAAAATTACAGAATGTCCAAGGGATGCTATGCAAGGCCTTGATAAATGGATTCCAACCAATGACAAAGCGGACTACATCAACCAGCTTCTCAAGGTTGGCTTTGATGTGATCGACTTTGGAAGCTTTGTTTCTCCAAAGGCAATTCCACAGCTTAAGGACACGGCTCGAGTCTTAGATTTATTGGATTTAGAGGACAAATCATCCAAATTGCTTGCGATTATTGCAAATTCGAGAGGTGCGAGGGATGCAGCACTTTTTAATCAAATTGACTTTCTTGGATTTCCCTTCAGTATTTCTGAAACTTTTCAATTGAAAAATACAAACTCGACTATAGAAGAATCACTCTCAAGAGTAGAAGAAATCAATTCAATTGCTCAAAAAAGCAACAAAAAATTATTGGTTTACATTTCGATGGCATTTGGAAATCCATACGGAGATGCGTGGTCTCCAGAGGTAGCTGGCCAATGGATAGAACGATTGAATCGAGAATTTGGAATTACTGATTTCGCACTAGCTGATACAGTAGGGGTAAGCGATGCGCAAAGCATTTCAGCCATGTTTAAAAGCGTTTTACCTGCATTACCAGATTTACACATTGGTGCTCACTTACATAGCACAATAGAAGATACCAAACTAAAAGTTGAATCTGCTTATCAAGCGGGTTGTAGGTCATTTGATGTCGCCATCAATGGATTAGGCGGCTGTCCGATGACTGAAAATGTATTGGTTGGAAATGTGGCAACTGAAAACTTGTTGATAGCAATTCCTGAATCGGAAACCAATCATATCAGCCGAAAGGAGTTTGGTCATGCCTTGATAATGGCTCAGCAGTTATTCTCATAAACAAACCAAACTTCATAAGAATATAATCGTCTGTTAAGGAAAGATCATTTTCCATAACTTTGAATCTCGTTAAAATCAACATGAAAAAGCTTTTTATATTCCTTTCCCTATTTTCTGTGGCTCTTGTGATTTCCACATCTTCATGCAAAAGGGGGCAATCGATTGTGGCGGTAGGCTATCCTGACACGGCCAACTTCCCTGTTTTCGACACATTTGATTTCCCAACATCAAAGTACTTTTTCTATGGAAAATTTGATGGTAAATATAAAATGTGGCAAAATGCCGAACGTTCAAAGTGGGATACTATAACACGTTTTGGTCCAGAGCCAAAGTGGGACGACCGTACGCCATACTTGGATAATATTTATTATAACTTCCCCAACATTAAGGAAGTTGCCGAATGCGGACCAGATTCAAATGACTCTTTCCTTGAAAATATCACTTATTTCATTCGGCCTGGAGATCCTTATCAGCGTTTAGAGAT
>Ga0115566_10002940_pt1 | contig 13925 bp, 12 predicted proteins | sample COGITO_mtgs_1204_3_FD_87173 | JGI IMG/M metagenome (GOLD analysis project Ga0115566, IMG submission 87173) | Pelagic marine microbial communities from North Sea - COGITO_mtgs_120405 | ecosystem: Environmental > Aquatic > Marine > Epipelagic | place: Germany:Helgoland, sampling site Kabeltonne...
TGTTGGGGGATCAGTGTCGAGTGAAACCGGGCGATGAGTTACTCGACGGGCTTCGGTCGCAGTTCGGGTCGCATCGCGCTGGGCTCGATTATCATCAGCATCGCAGCGGCGGTTAAGCGCAATGTCGCTGCTGCCGGAAACAGCGATTCAGGCCATCACGGCGCCGGATATCGATTGTTTGATTGTCGGCTTGAGTGGTGGATTAGATTCCACAACGTTGTTGCATAGTCTCGCCAAGCTGGTCGATCGACCGCGCCTTAAAGCAATCCACATCAATCATGGTCTACAAGCCGAAGCTGGCGCCTGGCAAGCCCACTGCGAATTCATCTGCGCGGCGCTTGGGGTTAGCTTGATGTGTCAGCAGGTCGAAGTTGCGGCGAACGGGAGTCGCGAAACCAATGCGCGGGTGGCGCGCTATCAAGCTTTTGCCGAGTGCCTTGGGCCACGTGATCGGTTATTGCTCGCGCATCATCAGCAAGATCAAGCTGAAACAGGCCTCTTTCAGACATTACGTGGGCATGGCGCAATGGGCCTATTCGGTATGCCCCAAGCAAGACCCCTTGGCTTGGGGCAGCTTTATCGACCGCTGTTGGACGTGCCGCGGGCTGTCCTTGAAGCCTATGCCGAGACGCACGGTCTAAAGTATGTGTCAGATCCCAGTAACGCTGATCAAACCCATGATCGCAATTTCATTCGGCATGGCATCACGCCTTTGCTCAATGAGCGCTTTCAAGGTTGGTCAGCGCGTCTTGCGCGACAGATCAGCTTTGATGAGACCGCGCGTGCCTTACTCGCGGTTTTAGGTCGGGAGGATTTACTAAAACTGCAGACCCCAGGCGGCTATTCTGTTGCAGGCTTGCAGCAACTTGATCAAGACCGGGCATTGAATATGCTCAAGACCCAATTGATGGATACGGTGGATGCGGCGCCCTCAGCTGGACAACTGCGGGCGTGTCTTACCATGTTGGCATCATCCGGGCAGCAAGAGCCGACCAGCCAAGCTATTTTGGGGTATGAATACCACCGGCATCGCAATGAATTTGTTTTGGTGCCTGCAATTCCTGTGTCAAGGCAAGACTCAAAGGGCTGGTCGTTTGAACCTAACCCAGTCGATTTAGGGGGGGTCATGCTGGCGGCTGACGCGGCGTTAGGTGGTATTGACGCGGCCGTATCGGGACTCGTCTGGACATTGGACAAGCAGGGGCAGAAATATTTAAAGGGTCAAAATACTAAGATTCTTGACCGACTTCGAGCAGCAAAGGTGCCGCCTTGGGTCAGACAAAGGTTGCCGCTGCTGATGTTCAATGGCGAAGTGATTGCGATCCCCGCTCTGCCGGAGTGGGGTTTAAAGCAAGCGGTGGCGGAAGGCTTTGCAGCGGCTAAAAATAGTGCAGGATGGCGGGCGTCTTTGACCCGAGTCTAAATCGGCACGCCGAATTTATATTGAGCCAAAGCGGCGACGGTGTTAGTCTATAAACCCATCTCGGGCGGGTCCTTCCGCCTGATCAACAGAGATGGAAAGTCTATGAGCCGTTTAATATTCGTCACTGGCGGAGTGGTTTCCTCGTTAGGAAAAGGCTTAACCGCGGCCTCTTTGGGCGCGGTGTTAGTGTCTCGCGGCCTCAAAGTGACGATGCAGAAACTGGATCCGTATATTAACGTCGACCCAGGCACCATGAGCCCATTGCAGCATGGTGAGGTGTTTGTCACCGCCGATGGCACCGAGACCGACCTTGACTTAGGTCATTACGAGCGCTTTGTGCAGACCCGAATGACGCGGAAGAATAATTTCACCACGGGGAAAGTCTACGCGGATGTGATTGCGCGCGAGCGTAGGGGTGAATATCTGGGCGCAACCATCCAAGTTATTCCGCATATCACCGATGAGATTAAATCCAGAATACTGCAGGTTGCAGAAGGGTTTGATGTTGCGTTGATCGAAATCGGCGGCACGGTCGGGGATATTGAAAGTCAGCCTTTTTTAGAGGCCGCGCGGCAGCTTCGCTTTGAAATGGGCCCGTCCCGCGCCTTATTGATGCACTTAACGCTGGTGCCCTATATCGCAACCGCGGGTGAAACCAAAACCAAGCCGACGCAACATTCTGTCAAAGAGCTACGGTCGGTGGGCATGCAACCCGACATTCTAATTGTTCGCTCTGATCACGAAATTCCAAAGTCCGCACGCGATAAAATCGCGCTCTTTACCAATGTTGAGCTCGATGCCGTCATTCCGTTGTTGGATGCCAAAAGTATTTATGAAATCCCGGCGCGACTGGCAGAAGAGCGTCTTGATGAAATCGTTGTCAAAAAGCTTGGCTTCGATGTGCCGCCGGCGGATTTATCAGATTGGCAGCGGGTTTTAGAGTTGCAGCAAAACCCAAAGCATCAGATTCATCTCAAAATGGTGGGCAAGTACATGGACTTGTTGGACGCCTACAAGAGCTTGAATGAGGCCTTAGTCCACGCCGGGATTCACTCAGAAACGCAGGTGAACATCGACTTTGTTGATTCGGAACGGGTCGAGGCGGAAGGCGTTGAGATTTTGGCCGGTGCCGATGCCGTTTTAGTGCCGGGTGGGTTCGGTGGTCGGGGTTTTGAGGGCAAAATTTTAGCGGCCGGTTATGCTCGCCGTAACAACATTCCTTACCTGGGCATTTGTTACGGGCTGCACGCGGCAATTATTGAGTTTGCGCGGGAGGTTGCAGGTCTTAAGGGCGCCAATAGTACGGAAGTAGATCAGCATACGCCTCATCCCATCATTGGATTGATCACGGAATGGGTCAACGAGGCTGGCTTGACCGAAACCCGCTCGCTGGACTCAGATTTAGGCGGGACCATGCGGATGGGTGAGCAAGAATGTGTGCTCAATCAAGGCTCGATTACCCGAGCGGTCTATGGTGAGGCGCGGATCAAAGAGCGCCATCGTCATCGTTTTGAGGTCAACCCAAGCTATGTTGCAGAACTTGAGCAGGCGGGGCTTCGCATTGCCGGGGTGTCGAAGGATCACTCGCTGGTCGAAGTGATCGAGGTGGTCGATCATCCGTGGTTTGTCGCCTGTCAATTTCACCCGGAATTCACCTCTACCCCTCGGGGTGGTCATCCCTTGTTCCTGAATTTTGTGAAGGCCGCGCTGGCTGAGCAAATTGCTCGAACGTGATGGGCTGAAACATAAATTTAGGGCCGATAACGGCAATCGCGATCCAAAAATGGGGTCGTACGGGTTAAGAGCGAGATACGGCATGGACCTATGCGGATATAAAGTCAGTGAACAGTCGCGGTTTTTTCTGATTGCGGGCACCTGTGTTGTTGAGTCCGAGCAAATGGCGCTCGAAACGGCCGGCACCCTCAAAGAGATTTGCGATCAGCTGGACATTTTTTTGATTTACAAGTCCTCTTTTGACAAAGCCAACCGCTCGTCAAAGGACAGTTATCGCGGGCCGGGTTTGGCACAGGGTTTAAAAGTGCTGCAGGCGGTTCGAGATACCTTAGGACTGCCGGTTTTAACCGACGTTCATGAAGATACCCCCCTTGATGAGGTCGCAGACGTGGTCTCGATACTGCAAACGCCCGCGTTTTTATGCCGGCAAACAAACTATATCCAAAGGGTGGCGTCCCTTGGGTTACCGGTGAATATTAAAAAAGGGCAATTCCTCGCGCCTTGGGATATGACCCACGTGGTCGATAAAGCCAAAGCAACCGGTAACGACAAAATTATGGTTTGTGAGCGGGGCGCAAGCTTTGGCTATAATAATTTGGTGTCTGATATGCGGTCGCTGCCGGTGCTGGCAGCGACGGGCTGTCCGGTTGTCTTTGATGCAACGCACAGTGTTCAGTTGCCAGGCGGTCAGGGCGCGACATCGGGCGGCCAGCGAGAAATGGTGCCGGTTTTAGCACGGGCGGCAACAGCGGTTGGCGTGCAGGGACTCTTTATGGAAACCCATCCAAACCCCGATCAGGCGCTGAGCGATGGCCCAAATTCTTGGCCGCTTGGGGATATGAAGTCATTATTAGCGCGGTTAGTGGCCATTGACTCAGTGGTTAAGACGGGCCATTAAATTTAGAAGTGGAATGTCGCCGCGCGAATTGGCGCGGTGCGTGGCAGTGACGCAAGGTCAAGGAACAATATGACAAGCATTACCGATGTACGAGCAAGGGAAATACTGGATTCCAGGGGCAATCCAACCCTTGAAGCTGAGATAGAACTGATAGATGGCAGCATCGGCCGCGCCGCCGTACCCTCGGGCGCATCCACGGGTTCTCGAGAGGCGCTAGAGCTGCGGGATAATGATCCCGCTCGCTATGGCGGCAAGGGCGTTCTAACCGCCGTCCAAAATGTGAATACCTTGATCCGTGAAGCACTGCTGGACCATGACGTCGAAGATCAAGGTGCACTGGATCAGGTGCTGCTCAAAGTTGATGGTACTGAAAACAAAGGCCGTTTAGGGGCCAATGCCATGCTGGGTGTGTCGCTTGCCGCGGCCCATGCTGCAGCTCGGGCCAAAGGCGTTGAGCTGTACGAGCATATCGCAGATTTAGACGCAACCGGCGGTCGATATAGTATGCCGGTGCCAATGATGAATATTCTAAACGGCGGTGAGCATGCAGATAATAATGTCGACATCCAAGAATTTATGGTGCAACCGGTTGGGGCCGCGTCCTTTTCTGAGGGCTTGCGGATGGGGACAGAGATCTTTCATGCCTTAAAAGATGTTTTAAAGCGCGCTGGGCTATCGACTTCAGTCGGCGATGAGGGTGGGTTTGCGCCGAATTTAGCGAGTAATCAGGCGGCACTTGATATGATCATGTCAGCGATTGATTTAGCCGGGTACCAGGCCGGTAAGGAAATTTACTTGGCATTAGATTGTGCGGCCAGTGAGTTTTACCAAGATGGGCAGTATCACTTAGCTGGAGAAGGGCGACAATTTGATAGTCAGCAATTTTCCGACTATTTAAAAACGCTGGTAACCAGTTACCCGATTATTTCCATCGAAGATGGCTTGGACGAAAGCGATTGGTCCGGTTGGCGTTACCTGACAGAACAATTGGGGGATCAGTGTCAGCTAGTCGGCGATGATTTGTTTGTGACCAATCCTGCTATCCTTGCGCGCGGTATCTCCGAAGGCGTGGGCAATGCCATCCTGATTAAAGTGAATCAGATCGGCACCTTAAGCGAAACAATCGCTGCGATTCAGATGGCGCGGGAAGCCGGATATGCGTCTGTCATCTCTCATCGTTCGGGTGAAACAGAAGACACGTCGATTGCGGACTTAGCCGTTGCAACCTCGGCGGGGCAGATCAAAACCGGCTCCTTGTGCCGGTCTGATCGGGTGGCAAAATACAACCGCCTGCTTCGGATTGAGGATCACTGCCATGCTGTTTATAAAGGGGCATTAGAGTTTAGGAATTTGAGGGTCTAGCGATTCTAAATTTAGTAAAAATTTTAGTTGCGGTACTGCTCTTACTGGGCTTCTTCCTCCAAGTACGACTTTGGACAGGCGAGGGCAGCTACGCGCATGTTGTGGCGTTGCAGACACAGCTTGAGTCAAAAACCTTCGACAATGAAACGAAGGCGTCTAGAAATCGGTTGCTACGCGCTGAAATTATTGATCTTCGTCAGGGACTCGATGCGATAGAAGAAAGAGCTCGAACCGAGTTTGGATTGATCAAAAAAGATGAGACGTTTATTTTGCTCATCGATGACTGAGTAGGCTTTATGCAGAACCCGCTTTCGAGATTGTATGTCGTGGTTCCAGCGGCAGGAACGGGTCAGCGCATGGGTTCAGCCGTTCCCAAGCAATATCTTGAATTGAGTTCGGGCCAAACGGTTTTGGGCCTAACCGTGTCTAAGCTCCAAAAGCTTCGTCCGAACCGATTGGTGGTCGCGCTGCATGCTGCTGATACATGGTTTGACGAATTGCATCTTAGCGGCGTGGATCGAGTCGTCGGAGGCGACCATCGTGCGGCATCTGTATTGTCCGCGCTGGCCGCGATCGATGCGCGCGATGAGGATCTAATTTTAGTGCATGATGCGGTGCGACCTTGTGTTCGAGTGTCAGACATCAATCGCTTGATTGATCTAGCCCGCAACCACGCAGAAGGCGCGCTTTTGGCAACGCCCGTGATCGACACCTTGAAGCGGGTGATGAATCAACAGGTAACCGAAACGGTCGATCGAAGCCAGCTTTGGCAGGCGCAGACGCCTCAGGTTTTTCAGTTCGCGTTACTTAAGCGGGCGCTGCAGGCAACCCCCGCAGCGACCGATGAGGCCTCGGCAGTTGAAGCGCTCGGTATTTCGCCCAGAATCTGCCAGGGCCGAGCCGATAATCTTAAGATTACGACCAACGAGGATTTGGCCATGGCGCGATTTATAGTAGGTGGTGAAGCGCAATGATGCGGATTGGCCAAGGTTTTGATGTGCATGCCTTTGCGCCGGTTGGATCCGCCACAGAGTTTGCTTTAGGCGGGATATCGATTCCCGATGACCGGGGGGTGATTGCCCATTCGGATGGCGATGTGCTGCTCCACGCTTTGATGGATGCCATTCTGGGTGCCCTCGGTTTAGAAGATATTGGCCATCAGTTCCCCGACACGGATCTTGCGTATCAAAATGCAGATTCTCGTGAATTGCTCAAAGTCGTCGTCGAGCGGATGCACCATGCCGGGTTTTCAGTGGTCAACGTCGATGCCACCGTTTTGCTCGAGGCGCCTAAGGTCAAGTCGTATCGGCCTTTAATGATAGCGGCCATTGCCGAAGGGTTAGGCTGCGATGTAAGTTGCGTCAGCGTCAAGGCGACCACCACGGAAAAACTGGGGTTTGTCGGGCGAGGTGAAGGGCTTGCGGCGCAGGTGGTTGTTTTGCTCTCGGCAGATCGTGTGTGAGCTTTTCTTTGGATTTCCCACGGCTATATGGCAAGCCGGAAGTGTGTGGCGTGATTCGCGCCCGCAGCGAAGACTTTCAGGTCGAAGAGCTTTCCCTGCCAGCCACGCAAGCAGGCGAACATAGCTACCTGAGGATTAAAAAGCAGGATACCAATACCCATTGGGTGGCCTATCAAATCGCCGCCTTAGCAGGGGTTGGCGACCAGGAAGTCGGCTATGCGGGTCGCAAAGACCGCTATTCGATTTCATCGCAGGCGTTTACGTGTTACTTGCCCGGTCGCGAAGCGCCAGATTGGATGATCTTGAATGATGATTTGATTCAGGTCCTGCAAGTTAGCCGAACTCAGCGCAAGTTAAGAAAAGGGGACCTTTTAGGAAACCGGTTCAAGCTCCGGTTGCGGGAGGTCGATGGGTGTTTGGCGTCTCGACTTGATCAGCTGGCCGATCGGCCGGTGCCGAATTATTTTGGGGAACAGCGATTCGGTTTTCAGGGCGCGAACTTGGCGCTGGCCGAGCGTCTAGTGGACAACCCAAAGGCGCGTCTGAAACAGCGGGATATGGTTTTGTCCGCGATGCGGGCCTACTTATTCAACCGCTATCTGGCGCGGCACATCGAGCAAAATGACGCCGTGGATTTGGCAGCCGATGGACCGCTCTACGGTCGCGCTCGCGACCCGCAAGGGGGTGAGGAATTTTTGAGCGAGGCTCTGACACCGTGGCTATCGGTTTTTCACATGAACCGGATGAAAGCTGCAAGGCGCAAGCTCTGGCTGATGCCACTTGAGTTCGAATGGTATCGCGAAGACAATGACTTCGTTATGGCTTTTACGCTGCCTCCGGGTTGCTACGCCACCAGTGTGTTAAGAGAAGTACTAATCTACAAGGATGGGTCAAGTGGTCGTTAAACTGGATGTGAGCGGCGTCGGCATGACGTCTCAACGTACCCGAAATCGTTTGACCGACCGGCTGCGCGAGCAAGGCATTGTCAATGAGACGGTCTTGCAGGTGATGGCATCAACACCACGGCATTTATTCGTAGATGAAGCGCTCGCGCATCGCGCCTATGAAGATACAGCACTGCCGATTGGCAATAGTCAAACCATTTCTCAGCCGTATATTGTGGCTCGAATGACCGAATTGTTATTGCAGGATGCGTCACCAACTTCGGTTTTAGAAGTTGGCACGGGTTCGGGTTATCAGACGGCCATCTTGGCACAGTTGGTGGATCAAGTTTTTACGGTTGAGCGAATATCGGCATTGTTGGATCGTGCTGTTGGCCGCTTCAGGCGCTTGGGATTACATCAAATCAAGAGTAAATATGATGACGGTCATCTCGGATGGGCGGAAAAAGGACCGTTTGATACGATAATTGTGACCGCGTCACCGCGAGCGGTGCCGGCGGCTTTGCTTGCGCAATTGCGAGTCGGGGGTCGCTTGATTATCCCGGTGGGCGACGCCGAGGCGCAAGACCTCACCCTGGTTAAGCGCGGTGATGAAGGCTTCGAAACAACCTTGGTTGAATCCGTTCGGTTTGTCCCCTTGGTGGTTGGCAAGTTGTGAACGAATCGACGGGCTTTTTAAAGGTCTTGGTGACGGGCTTATTAATGGGGATGGCCGAGGTGGTGCCGGGTATCTCTGGTGGCACCGTGGCTTTTATATCAGGCTACTACGAACGATTGCTAACCGCCCTCAGTAGAATTCGATTTGATCTGATCCGCAGACTCAGGCAGCAAGGGCCTTTAAACGTTTGGCAGCATTTAGATGGCACGTTTTTAGTGGTGTTATTTGGCGGTATGGTGGTCTCAGTGGTTGCGTTCGCCGGCTTGATTAAAACGGGATTGGCCGAGCAGCCCGTTATGATGTGGTCGTTCTTTTTTGGCCTCGTTCTGGCCTCATCTTTTCTCATGCTTCGGCAGGTAGAGCGTAAACAAGCCGCCCAGCTCATTGTGCTGGCGATGGGGTTGGCCGTGGGGTTGGTGTTGCAGCGTCTCGTGCCGGTCACCGTGGTGCCAACGCCTGCTATGCTGTTTCTGGGTGGCGCGATCGCAGTGTGTGCCTGGATCCTACCCGGTATATCCGGTAGTTTTTTACTCCTGTTGCTCGGGCTCTATAGCGGCGTGATCGATGCCATTGCGAACTTGAGATTGCTAGAGCTTGCACCGCTCGGTTTGGGTGCGGCCCTAGGCTTGATCGGTTTTGCGAACGTCTTAAAGCTTTTATTCCATCGGGCCAGAGATTGGATACTGATGTTTTTGACCGGGTTGATGCTGGGCACGTTGGTTCGACTTTGGCCTTGGCAGCAAGTTCTGCAGTATCAGCTTCAGGCGGACGCGACACAAAAACGGCCACTGATCTCAGAACCGGTCTGGCCGACTGCTTATGAAAGCCTCACCGGTCAGCCAGCAGAGGTTGTCTTGGCGTTATTGGCCCTCTGCGTAGGCGGTGGCGCTGTGGTGCTTTTTGAACGATTTGCTCAAAGGACACAGGCCGGTGCAGTTTAAACTCGACGACCATCGCCTCTGCTCGGTTGCGCTGATGATGTGCGTTTTGCTGTTGGTGAATGGTTGTCAATCCAATGGTGCGCCGGCCCCGGTCGCCAATATTGGAGAGCGAGGCAAAACGCACATTGTTCAAAAAGGCGATACGCTGTACTCGATTGCTTGGCGCTATGGTTTAGATCATGGTCGGTTAGCGCAAATCAATCGAATTCGAAAACCTTATACAATTTACGCCGGGCAGCGGTTGAAATTGGCGGGTGTGCCGGCTCGATTGTCGTCGCAATCGAAGGCCTCATCGGATAAGCCAGCGCCGAAGAACGCTGCCAAGCCCAAAACGGTGTATGCCTCAAAGCCGGTTTCAAAACCGAAACCAGCTTTTACGGCGAGTCGATTGAATTGGTCATGGCCTGTTAATGGCAGGGTTATTTCGAAGTTTTCGCTCAGCGGCAGCGTTAATAAAGGCATTGATATCGAGGCAAAGGCGGGTACACAAGTTAAGGCGGCAGAAGCTGGGAGCGTTGTGTATGCAGGCGGTAATTTAAGAGGCTACGGTAAGCTCGTCATTATCAAACATGATGATGCATTTTTGAGTGCTTATGGTAACAACGAGTCGTTATTGGTGAAGGAAGGTGAAACCGTAGCCAAAGGCCAGGCGATTGCAAAAGTGGGGGCAAACGATGCAAAAGTCGAGATGCTGCATTTCGAAATTCGGCGGCAGGGTCGGCCAGAGGATCCCATCCGCCATTTGCCAAAACGCTAACGGCGGCGGGACATAATGTCGCTAAAATTATCGTTCTAAGTGATCGATTTTCCCTTTGACCTCGGCCCATTCTTCGGCATCGTCTAAGGGGTCTTTTTTCTCGGTAATGTTCGGCCAGATCTCGCAAAGCTCTGCATTGAGCTCTAAGAAGGCCTGCTCGGCTTCGGGCAGTTCATCTTCTGAGAAAATGGCATCGATTGGACATTCGGGTTCGCACAGAGCGCAATCGATACATTCGTCGGGGTTAATAACGAGAAAGTTAGGGCCTTCATAAAAGCAGTCTACAGGGCAGACTTCCACACAATCTGTATGTTTACACTTAATGCATGCGTCACTGACTACGAATGTCATAAAACCGTTCCTTATCGTTATCTAAAAATTCTTTAAGCATAAAACGACGCCGACCGTATTGGGTGTTCAGCGTAGAGCCCTATCCAGCGTTTGCGGCACAAACTTCGATGAGGGCGTAAATCTAGAGGGCATTCTATCAGCTTTTGTCGGGCTGACAACTCGCGCTTCAATGCGATTCTTGTAATTGGTCTTTAAGTTCGTAGAGCAAAGATAAGGCTTCCCGAGGACTTAACTGGTCGAGTTCAATATTAAGAATTTGATCTTGTAGCGTTAATAACTTTGCATCAGCCTGGAACAGTTCTGACTGTTGCGGCGGGTTTGCAAGCGCGGGCAAGTGTGGCTGATCAAACTGTAACAATTCTTGACGCTCGAGCCAGGCCAGTTTCTCTTGAGCGCTCGCAATAACGCTGGCGGGTAGTCCGGCCAGTTTGCCCACCTGAATCCCATAGCTCTGATTGGCAGGGCCTGGTTGCACCGCATACAGAAAAATAATTCGATCTTCGACTTCGGTCGCAGTTAAATGCAGATTCTTGACCGTCTCGACGCGCTCAGGCAGTGCCGTCAGCTCGAAATAATGGGTCGCAAACAAGGTCATCGCATTGATTTGTTCCGCAATATAACAACCGGACGCCCAAGCAAGAGACAGCCCATCGAAGGTCGAGGTGCCGCGGCCAATTTCATCCAGTAGGACGAGACTGTGCTTGGTTGCATTGTTTAAGATGAGCGCGGTTTCAGACATTTCGACCATGAAGGTTGAGCGTCCACTCGCTAGGTCATCGGACGAACCGATGCGCGTAAAAATTCGGTCGATATCGCCAATGATCGCTTGCTCGGCCGGGACCGGGCAGCCCGTCCGCCCCAGTAAGGCGATGATCGCAGTTTGCCGCATGAAGGTCGATTTACCCCCCATGTTTGGACCGGTAATGATAAATTGCCGCAACGCATCGTCAAACTGGACGCTGTTCGGGACGAAGGGCTTCTCCAGCATCGATTCGACCACCAAGTGGCGGCCATTTTCGATAATCAGCTCCGATTGGTAGGTCAGTGCGGGCGTTATCAAGTTTAAGGCGATAGCGCGTTCAGCGAAGTTGGCCAAGACATCAAGGATTGCCAGGCCCTCGGCTAAGCGTTTAAGCGGAGTAATCGCCTTGAGCAAATCGCTTAGCAGTTCATCATAGAGCTGTTTCTCTCGTGCAAGCGCCCGACTTTTGCTGCTGAGGGCTTTATCCTCAAAGTTTTTAAGCGCAGGGGTGATGAAACGCTCGGCGTTTTTAAGCGTTTGCCGTCTAACGTAGGTGATAGGCGCTTGTTGTGCTTGGACTTTACTTATTTCGATGTAGTAACCGTGGACGCGGTTATAACCGACTTTTAAGGAGCTCAGTCCGGTTCGTTCGCGCTCTTCGGTTTCGAGTTTGATTAAAAATGCTGCTGCATGTTCGCTAATCGCTTTGAGTTCGTCCAGCGCTGAGTCAAAGCCTTCTTCGATGACGCCGCCCTCTCGTAGCACCACAGGCGGCACGGGTACGATCGCGCGGGTCAGTAAATCAGCCAGTATCGGTTGGGCTTGGACTGAGGTCGCAAGGTCGACCACCATGGGTGCATCGATAGGCTTTAGGATTTCGCTGATCTCGGGTAACAGATTCAGGGTATCTCGTAGACGAGCAAGATCTCTAGGCCGCGCGCTTTGCAGCGCGATTCTTGCGACGATGCGTTCAACATCTCCAGCGCCAGCCAGTACGTCTCTGAGCCCTTGAAACGCCGACTGCTGCTGCATCGCGCTCACAGCTTCCAAACGCGCTTCGATCTGAATCGAATCCCGTAGCGGCTGCGTCAGCCAGCGCGCAAGTAATCGTTCGCCCATCGGCGTCTTGGTTTGATCGAGAACGGATAAGAGCGTATGGTCCCGGCCGCCTTGCAAGTTGACCACGAGTTCTAGGTTTCGCCGAGACGTTGGATCGATAATGATCGAGTCTTCGTTTCGAATTCGCCGCAGCTGCTGTAAATGCGGTAGTGCTCGCCCTTGGGTGGCTTGCACATAGCCGAGTACACAGCCGGCTGCGCGAATGGCAACGGGTTGATCCTCACAGTCAAATGCAGCGAGGTCCTGCACCCCGAATTGTAGCTTGAGCAAGCGCACCGATTCTTGCTCGTCAAACTCCCAAATCGGTCGAGGCTTTAGTCCCTTCAAACCGGAAACCGCGTTCGTCAATGCGGGATCGTCTGAAATCAAAAGCTCGGCCGGATTTAACCGGGCCAATTCACTCTTGAAGTGGTCTTCATGCTCGGTTTGAAGCACCTCAAAACGACCACTGCTGACTTCCATGACGGCAAGCCCAAACGTGTTATCCAGTTTGAAGGCCGCGCAAATCAGACTTTCCTGGTTGGCATCAAGCAAGGCTTCTTCGGTTAAGGTTCCAGGTGTCAGGATGCGGACCACTTTGCGCTCAACGGGACCTTTGCTTGCAGCGGGATCCCCGATTTGTTCGCAGATTGCGACCGAGACCCCCTCGCGCACGAGTTTCCCGAGGTACCCATCGGCTGCGTGATAGGGCACGCCACACATTGGAATGGGGATACCTGCTGATTGGCCTCGACTTGTCAGGGTTATATCAAGCAGGCCAGCTGCGGTTTTTGCATCGTCGTAAAACAGCTCATAAAAATCACCCATCCGATAGAATAAGAGCGTATCGGGATGTTGGGCCTTGATGCTGAGAAATTGTTGCATCATGGGCGTGTGGGCGTCGGTCGTCACAAAGCATCACTAAAAGATAAGTTGCCCCAAGGTTAACAAACGGACAAAAGCGCTGCATCCTTAAACTTGCCCAAGCGTATTGATTGCGATCGCGATTCAGTAAATTATACTGTACGCATAACCAGTAGTCTGTTAGCATGCAGCGATACGGGTTGGGGAAGTGGTGCTGCCTGGCGTTCAAGGCAGTGCCTTGAGAGCGCCTTGAGAGCGCCTTGAGAGCGCCTTGAGAGCGCCTTGAGAGCGCCTCGTGAGCGCCTCGAGAGCGCCTTGAGAGTGCCCAGGAGCTTCGGGTGAGATGATGTCCAGTGAGAGGGTGTCCAGTGAGAGGGTGTTCAGTGAGAGGGTGTCCAAGTTGACGTAAGACTTTTTGAAGAAACGGAAACGGTGAACGGTGAACGGTGAACGGTTGACGCGATGAAGCGATGAAGCGGTGATCAGTAGAAGCAATTATCAGTAGAAGCAATGATCAGTAGAAGCAATGATCAGTAGAAACAGTAATAAGTAGAAGCGGTGATCAGTAGAAACGGTAAAAGTCGAAGCGGTAAGAAATAGAAGTGGTAAGAATAAGAAATAGAAGCGCTAGGTAATAGAAGGGCTAATAAGGTGAAGCGGTAACAAGCTGAAGCGGTAATAAGTTGATGCAGTCAAGGTGCAAAGAAATACAAAACAACAAAGACATACAAAA
>Ga0115566_10002941_pt1 | contig 13921 bp, 7 predicted proteins | sample COGITO_mtgs_1204_3_FD_87173 | JGI IMG/M metagenome (GOLD analysis project Ga0115566, IMG submission 87173) | Pelagic marine microbial communities from North Sea - COGITO_mtgs_120405 | ecosystem: Environmental > Aquatic > Marine > Epipelagic | place: Germany:Helgoland, sampling site Kabeltonne...
CATCGGCATGTTAGTAGATGATGGATTGCTCAAATGGAACGACCCAGTGGTGAAACACTTGCCCAACTTTAAACTTCACGACCCATCTGTTACGCAACACTTCACTGTAGAGGACTTGCTCAGTCATCGAAGTGGATTAATCACGTTTGATGGTGATCTGCTTTGGTATGGAACCAACTATACGCGCACCGAAGTCATGGAGCGCATTCAATATCGGCCATTGACACATGAGTTCAGAAATGAGTTTGGCTATCAAAACATCATGTTTATTTCAGCAGGTGAGCTGATCGAAAAGGTAAGTGGAATGACTTGGGACGCCTTTGTTAAAACAAGAATTCTTGATCCACTCAAGATGAACCGAACTACATCAAATTTTGACACATTTTATAAGGATGAAAATATTGCGAAACCTTTTATCAACGGGAAAGAGATATTCATGCTAAGTTATGATAATAGCGGAGCAACAGCCGCGCTAAACTCATCTGCTGGCGACATGTCCAAATGGATGAATTTTTGGTTGGCAAACGGATTAGTTGATGGCGATACGCTGTTGAGCTCAAAAGCAATCCATGAGATTTGGTCGATGCATACGAACCTAAATACAAGTGGATTTGACGATGCAAATGGAACGAACTTTAAAGGCTACGGCTTGGGCTGGTTTCTCATGGATTATAACGGTAAAAAAATTGCGCATCATGGAGGCGGTTTACCTGGTTATATAACTAAGGTTGCGTTGTCGCCTAAAGATGATTTTGGTATTGTAATCTTGACGAATGACATGAGTTCGGCCTCGTCCATGCTTATGTATGCCGCTCTAGATTGGCTCGAGGGTAAAGAAATTGAGGCTTGGTCAGAGAAGTTTTTAGGATTTAAAAAGGGAGGAGAAACAAGGGAAATTGAGGAGAAAGCTAAGCGATTGAAGACCAAAAAGACCAATCCTAAAGTTTTAGCCAGCTCAAAATATGTGGGAACGTATCGAGATGAAATGTACGGTAACGCAGAAGTGCTGATTGAAAATGGCCAATTGGTTTTATCCATGATACCAAGCAAAGAGCTCTTCACTGGGCTGCTCACACCTTGGGATGATAATGCCTTTAAGTTCGATCATAATGACCCTTTCTTAACTTATGGCGTTGTGACCTTTAATGCAGAAAATGGGTTAGTAAACGGATTTAAAATTGATCTTCCGAATTACGATTTTCACTTTGATAAGCTCGACTTCAAAAAAATAGCGCAATAAAAAAGGGCGGCCAATTGGCCGCCCTTTTTTTAGAGTATAGTCCGGATTTACTGTCGAATGATTCGAAGCGTTTCGCCTTCTGATGTTCGAAGTATATAGTTTCCACTTGCTAAAGTTGCAACGTTCAGTTCATTCGTGTTTCTTGCTACGGTAATGATGTTTCCAAGCACATCATAAAGCGTGTAAGAAATGGTTTGATTGAATCGAACAAGTTGAGCGCCAACGGAAGGATTTGGATAAACCACTAGATCGCCTTGACCATTTACGCTGCCAACAGAATTGATGGTATCTAACATGTTCATCGCGCCAGGAGTAGTAGAGAAATATTGGAAAATGACCAAGGTGTCAGTACCTTCAGGATAGTATCCATAAGATTCATTTGCACCCATTGCTGGAAAAGTAAGTGCGCTCACAAGCGCACATCCATCGGTGGAAGTCATGCCAAAGTAACCACCAGCAGCAGCTAATTCAAAGGTAGTGTGAAGGTCACCTTCTGCACTTTCGTTGTCACACCAAACAAGGCTATAACCACCAGCAGCTATCGTTGCGGTTGATGTAGTTGGAACCATGTATTTTGTAGGTTCAGCAGCATCGTTGGTAAAGAACATTCCAGCCAAAGAAACAGTCGTTGTGCCTGCGTTTTTGATTTCGGCCCAATCATCATAGTCTCCTGCAGCGTCCATATTAGAAGCAACATTATCGGACATGATTTCATTCACAATAAGTGAAGGAACCGAATGATCTGTTGTTGAATCGATGTCTGTGAAGCTCATCGGGAAGATCTGATATCCGCTTGAATATGGGGAAGAGTTGTCAAATTGACCGCCAATACCTGTTACTGTGAACATACCAGTTGGCGCCATAGAAATACTGTCTTCAACGTCAGTATCCGAATCAATCCGCATCACGATTGTGTCGCCACTACATGTAACGAGATCCACATTGCTTGAAAAGCTCGTGGGCCATTGCGAAGGGTTGAGCACGGTAACATTAACCAATCGAATTGGCATGCTTTCCATTTCTTCCGTTAACGATGTTACAGTCATTGGGGAGGGTATAGGATTGCCTGAATTAACAACTTCTACCGAGTCAACCAAAATTTCGGTTAAACCATTGTAGAAAGCGATAGTTCCTCGCACATATAGTGAATCGCCCTCAGTAACTACATAGTTGCTTACATCAATAAAGTTGAAAACATTGATTCCTTCCTCATCCCAAAGTGTGAATGAAAGCCCTGCATTTCCATCAAGGTCAACGCCTAAAACAACTCCGCTTGTCCAGCAATAAACGCCCAATGAATCAGGTTCACCGTTTGCGTCAACATTGTTGATCTCAGGAATAGGATAAAAGAATACAGGTGGTGGTGGAATGCTTCCACAAGAATTGTCGATATCAGAAGACCGTTGTGGGAAAAGTTGATATCCTTCTGTATATGGGTTTGTGGGATCGAATTGTCCGCCAATTCCGATCAAGTAACACAAGGTGTCGCCAACAGCAAAATCAACGTTGTTCGGAATATCTGTGTCGCTATCAATACGAATCACGATGTTATTTGAACCATCTGATAGCGTGATGTTTGCGCCAGCGATAGCATCAACCCAAAAGTTTTCAATTCGAACCAATTCGGATTCATGCACTTCGCCTAATGATGTAATCAAGGTTGGCGTTGGAATAGCAAGTCCGGAATCAAGTAATGAAATGGTGTCAGGAATAAATTGAATCAACCCATTAAACTGATCGACTACTCCTCGCATGACGATAGAGTCGCCCTCTTCAACCACATATCCATCGACATCGGCAAAGCTGAACACGTTGATGCCTTCTTGATTCCAAAGCGTAAAGCTGTAACCAGCGTTTCCGTCCATGTCAACACCAACTACGATTCCAGAGGTAACGCATTCAACGCCCAATGAATCAGCAACACCATTGGCGTCAACGGTGGTTAAAGTCGGAATGTCATAATAGGAAAAGCTTGATCCTCCAGAACCAGTGTCAGCCACCATAATAACGGAGATGTTGTCTAGGGCAAACTCATCACGGCTACCAGAACCATTGACATCGTCTCCCGACCAAGCTAGATATAGGGTGTCGCCATCTTGCATGGCAATTGGAAGCGCAGCGTAACGCGAATAGGTTACCCATAATACAGAACCTTGGCTTACTTCGACACTTGTATCTGAAATAATAGTAGCAAAGCTTGTTGAGTCATTTACGCTATAGCCAAAGTCGAATGAGTTACCTCTAGCTTCATTGTTGTTAATGATTAAATCATAACCGAGATAGACAGAGTCAACATCTACTCCGGTGTTGTTAATCACACGAAGAATAAACTCTCCTGGCGTCCAATCGCTACCCGTAGGTTGAACACCAACTGCAGTATCTCCAGGGGCAACACCAAAAGCATAAATTCCACCACCGAATTCTCCTCCGCCCGAAGTTCCCTTGGCGTAATCGCCTGAGTTAAAGTCTCCACCGAAATAACTGTCGCCATCAGAAAGACCTGTGAATTTCCATGCATCTGAGTCCAGCTGCCCGCTCAAAGGCGCGGATTCAAATCCTGTTCCATTAAATGTTCCGTTGTTAACTCCAGCCATAGTGACATCGAAAGTGATCGTGTCGCCCGTTTCGCCAAGTGAAGTAATCGACCATTGTGCATTGGTCGCTCCAGCAAAGGCAATGAGGCTAATTGCAAATAAAATTTTCTTCATAGATATTGTTGTTTGTAGTGCAAATATTGGGTTATTTAAAAAACCCATTGTTATATAAGGATTAAATGTCTAAAAAGTTTAGAGTCTGGATGCCACAACAACCGGCATGCGATAGACGCTTCGATTGCCGTTTAAATCGAAAGTCTCGATTACGATGATGTGTATGCCGGTTCGAGCTTTTTCCCCATTGTCCTTCGTTCCGTCCCACGTTAAACTACCCGCATTACCGACAACTAAATTGCTCGCTAGCGTTCGTATCATCAAGCCGTTGTCGGTGTAAATTTTCACTTCTATAACGGTCTCTAGTTGCGAAAGGACGAAGTCAATGTTAACATTATCTTGGTATCCGTCATTGTCTGGAGACACGTAATCAGAGCTTAAAGAAAAACCCGACACACCCGCAGAGCTTAAGGATTGAGAGTTCATATAACCTGGGGTTCCATAGTTTTCGGTGCTGCTTGCGCTATGCCAATTCCCTGGGTCATTTGTGGCCCTTTTTGGATCAAGTCGTTCGATGGAAACCCCATCTAAATTATCAATCAAATCAAATTGGAGGTCTTCGGAATACTCGAATCGATCCATCAATGTTCCCAATTGATCATACAGTAGAACGCTAGCCTTGTCATTGGCATAACTGGGCAGATTCATCTCCACCAACCGCTGATTTAGCGCACCTGGATAGTTAAAAACGAGGTCTTCGTTGTCTTCGTTTAAGGCCACATAACCGGCCGGGCTCAAACTCAACGCATGTGTTGATATGGGGTTAAATCGTAGACTGTCCTTCGTGTCTTTGTAGGCTAACGACCAATCCTTCAAGGAAACGGCATACGCGGAATGGTTATAAAGTTCCACAAAATCGGTTCCTGAACCGCGTGGATTAGTCAGCAATTCATTGATGACAATATCGCCTGAATCGTGGAGGTAAACTTCAATTCTCGCATTCATTAGAATTGAACCGGTGCAATCGGAAACACTATCGATTAGAAACGAATAGCTTTTACCTCGCTCGAACTCCTGCTGTCGATCAATAGCGACTTTGGTAAAGTCACCTTCTATAATTCTTACTCCAAAAGTTTCTTGGCCCCAAGTAACACGCGCTGAGCTCAGTGATGCCGAGTCCATTCTTCGGTCAAAGAAGAGTTCAGCTGTTTTCAGGGTGCTAAATTGACCGCTCACTAATGAGGGAACGGGAGAAAAACTCGCATTGGAAAAAATGGAATTGACGCTTCCCGGTGTACCAAGATTTTCAGCCAGACAAGCCCGCCAATTGTCGCCAAGCCCACACAGGTTTTCGGGATTAATTCGCTCAAGAGTATATCCACCAGCGGCATAAAAGGCGTCTCCATACCACGAGTCATCATAATCAACTTCGTCAAGGATAACTTTACCTCTTTTAATCGAAATATGATCAGCCGAATTATTTAACGAAGGCATGCTCGACACATTTACCACGCGACCATAATCCTCAAATAGTGCAGCATTGCCGTCATCGCAAACGATGATAAACTCACCTGGTGGTATCGTAGTGTTATATAGTGTTGATGAGGTTGAGCGATCATTTAGTGTGACACCTTCAAGGCGAATCAGCTTTTCGGAACGGTTAAAAAGCTCGACAAATTCAGCTAAAGGAATAGTTGAACTTTCATCTGGGTCCGGATATAGTTCATTGATAACCAAATCAAATGGTTGAGGCGCTACGCCCAACCCAAAAGCTACGCTTTCAGTGGACAGGATGTTTCCCAGACAGTCGGTCAAGCCAGATGAAATAGAAAGGTTATAAACGATACTTGAATCCAAAGGAGTGGTAAAAACGATAATGATTTCATCAACTAAGGATGAAGCGATGGAAACAGAAGAAACGGTCAAACCATTGTCCGCGCTAAAAACACCGTTTGCTATTGACAAGCTATCCATCAGTTTTGAAAACCGAAGGGTAAGATCCGTTGTGCTGTTTACTTGTGTTGAAGTTACTTCTGGTGAACTGAGATCAGGAGTAAAGTCAAGAACAGAATTCTGAACTCCGGGTGTGCCGCCACTAGCGCTCAAACTTGCCTTCCAATTTGCCTTTCCATTGCAGGGGTGATTGGGGTTAATTTGTTCTAAAGAAAACCCACCAGACTTTTTATTCACATCATCGTACCACGTGTCTGTATAATTCAGATCATCAACCAACAGACCGCCAACAAATAGACTCAATTGGTCCCCCGCATTGTTCAATGTTGGGAAGGTCGACAGACCGATGACACGACCAAATCCTGAAAACTGGGCGCTGTTGTTTTGATGACAAAGGATGGCATATTCACCTGGTCCGAGCACTTCTATTCCAAGAATTGTGCTTGTGGTAGAAGGGTCACCAATTTGTGCGCTGTCTAAGTTGATGTAGTTGGCCGAAGCGTTATAAATCTCTATGAATTCTAGCTCAGGTAATCCAACAACGGGTGACGGATCAGCCATGATTTCGTTGATGACAACATCGCGATAAGTGGCAGGTGAAAATTCTACGTATTGAAAATCACTATTAGTACTTACCAAGGCGTTTCCCGAAAGGTCTTCAACGGAACTCGCAGACAAGGTGTAAGTCGAGCCTAAACTGAAGGTGTTTGTGAAGCTGAGTATGACTTGAGTAGCGCCATTTAAGTTGGCTGATGTTGGCGCACCAATCGCGTTATTTACATTGTAATTGGCCGTGTTTTGCGCAGTTGTCTGATCCATGGCCTCGTTGAAGGTAACGAGCACTTGATTGTTGGAAAGGGCTTGAGCGGAAAGCAACAAAGGCGGGTTGACATCTAAATAAGCGTTACCTGATACGTGAAAATCATCGAAATAGAATTTATCTGACCGAGTCGAGGTGTAATCGCACCAAACCCCAAAGAAGGTGCTTGACTGAAATGTGGTGTCTGTAACTTGACCCAAAAGTTGATAGTTAGCGCTACTGGATGTATCGGCAAACAACTCCCAATCACCATTGGTTGAGCGTGTTACAAGTACTTTTACTTCAACAGGATCGGTGTCAACCAAATCATCTACTCCATCAATGATTTTTGTAACCGTTGTCCCCGATTGACGATAAAGACTGATTTCGTATTCGGTATTTCCGATGAGCACATAATAGCCGTTTAACGGTCCCTTAAGATTGGAGTCGCTACTGACTAAATAGACTCGGGCTCGATTGCTACTCGATGGATTGAATTCGAGTCGAACACTGAATTCCCAGGAAGCCGTATCGATAGCCACAGAAGCGACACTCAAAAATGATTCATCAGCGACAGCAGGGGCATTCAAATGCAGAAAACCATTGGCATCGACTTCAAAATTGGCATTATCTCCAGCCCAAATTGGGTTTGAAGTGAAATTTCCATCTGAAAAATCATCGCTGAATTGCGCAGCCCCAACCATGGGCAACATCCAGAATAGAAAAATAAATAGCCTCAAAAGCCTTGTCATTAGTGGGATTAGGACAAATGTAATTATCATAATTTTGGCTGCGAATTATTAATTCATCAAATAATGAGAGTTGCAGTAGTGGGCGCCACGGGAATGGTAGGACAGGTCATGTTGAAGGTGTTGGCAGAACGGAGTTTCCCCATTTCAGCACTTTATTGCGTGGCTTCTGAAAAATCTGTTGGTAACGAGATCGCTTTTGGCGGATCGATGCATAAAGTTATTGGTTTGGAGCAAGCAGTTAGTTTGAAACCTGATATTGCCTTGTTTTCTGCCGGTGGAGCAACGTCCAAATTGTGGGCTCCAAAATTTGCAGCGGTCGGAACAACGGTCATCGACAATTCATCTGCGTGGAGGATGGATAAAGGCATAAAACTAGTGGTTCCCGAAATCAACGGAGGGCTACTCGATGCCTCCGATAAAATCATTGCTAACCCAAATTGCAGCACCATTCAAATGGTTTTAGCATTGCTACCCATTCATCGGAACTTTGGCATTGAGCGTCTGGTTGTATCCACCTATCAAAGCGTTTCGGGCACCGGCATTAAGGCCATCAAGCAAATGGAAGGCGAAAGGTTAAATCAATCTGTTGAAATGGCCTACCACTATCCCATCGATATGAATTGCCTGCCACATGGCGGAGATTTTCAAGAAGATGGGTACACTACAGAAGAACAAAAGTTGGTGGACGAAACGAGAAAAATATTGGGCGATGAAAGCATTCAAGTCACGGCAACGGTGGTTCGAGTACCCGTTAGAGGCGGGCACAGCGAGGCTGTCAATGTGGAAACCAAAAAGCCATTTGAAGTTGATCAAATTCGAAAACTTATAGCGCAAACCCCAGGAGTGGTATTGCAAGATTTTCCTGAAACAAATACCTATCCGATGCCGCTTTATGCCGAAGGGAAAGATGCTGTTTTTGTTGGGAGAATTAGACGTGACAACACAAGACCAAACGCGCTTAATCTTTGGATTGTCGCTGATAACCTTAGAAAAGGCGCAGCCACAAACGCAGTCCAAATAGCCGAGGTGGTTAAAAATCTAAAAGGATGAAGCACAAATTTTTATTGATAGTTATTGCTGGGACGATGTGGGGTTGTTTGGAGAACCGAAATCCTGAACCAGAGCGGGATCAACCTTCAATTAACGAAAACATTCCGCTTAACGAGCGCGAGATGTTGATGGGTCCAATTGAAGGCGCGCTCGATGACTTAAAAGATGTTTTGGTAAACGATGAATCATTTTTTAATCCATATGACGAGTGGAATGACAATGGAATTAAAGGAAGTATTGATTCAAAACTTGATGGAGAAGACACCGTTATGGTTCTTTTAAAAATGTCCAACGCAGTTGGCCTGAAGGAAACCCATCAATGGTTTTACGACAAGGATCATTACAGTTTTTACAGCGAGCATCTTTTTATGAATGAGCAATCCGGAGTGGAAGGAATGCAATCGTCAAAGGCGTATAAATTCTATTTTGAAGACAAAGGTGTTTTACTCAGCGTCTATGGCAAACAATCCTTTGGTGAGGCATTACCAGAAACATGGACACCAATTTGTCCAACCCGCGAAGAGGAGATCTATTTAAAAACCAGATTGATTTATGCACGAAAGGCTTTAGCCAAAACGCGACAAATCAGCGAGTAATAAAAAGACCAATTGCTAGTTTGAATAGTCCTTCATAATGCTTCGCTCAAAGACAAAAGGACCGAAAGGAAGTAATGAGGCTATGGAGCCATAAATAACGCGCATGATGTCCCATTTGAGCTGAAAAGCGACCCAAATCAGTTGAATCATGTAGGCCATGAACAACCCGCCATGCGCCCATCCAACGTATTTTACCATGAGTGGCATGTCTGCTGCATATTTAAGCGGCATCGCTATTCCAATCAGGATAAGGTAGGAAAGGCCTTCGAGCCTTGAAATCCAAATGAATAGTTTGAGTGCTGGCGTCATAACGATGAATTGTGGGCCGAAGGTAATTTTCGAAGTTGTGTGTGAATGGAATTCAACGCAAAAACATGTACTTTTCAGTTTCAATCCATTGATTATGAATAAAATCTACACGCTAATTCTGACTTGTTTTTTCGTTTCTGGGTTTTGTCAAACCAACGTTCATTTCACAAACGCGATTGCAACCAATGTGCTTGCGGGGAACTATAATCCGGGCGACTACGCATCTTCTGCAACTACCAATCCGCATGCAATTGCCTTGGAAATTGAGGGAAATATTCAGCCAGATTCACTCCGTTCATATTTGGAACGAATGAGCCTTTTTGAAACAAGAAATACGGGCTCAGATACATTATCCTTAAACCGAGGCATCGGAGCAGCACGATCGTGGGCGCTTAATCGATTCAATCAAATAAGCGCGGATAATGACAATCGCCTGGTATCGAGCTATCTTCATTGGGAGCGAAACGTTTGTGGCGCTTCAAAACACAAAAACATTGTCGCCATCTTGCCTGGCGCGGCTTTGGGAACAACCAATACAACCGCAGCAGGAATTGTGATTGTTGAAGCGCATTTTGATAGCCGGTGTGGAACAGGATGCGACACAACATGCCAAGCGCATGGAATGGAAGACAATGGAAGCGGTAGCGCATTGGTTTTGGAGCTAGCACGAGTTATGGCGAAATATCAATTTGATAGAACGATTGTTTTTATGCTCACCGTTGCCGAAGAGCAGGGCCTTTATGGTGCGCAAGCCTTAGCCGATTACTGTTATAACAACGATATTGAGGTGGCGGCTGTGCTCAATAATGACATCGTTGGTGGGGTGATTTGTGGAGAAACTAGTTCTCCTCCTTCCTGTCCGAGTGAAAACGATGTCGATAGCACTCAGGTTCGATTATTCAGTTTTGGAACGGCCTTCTCAAAGCAAAAGCAGCTCGCTCGATACATTAAGCTGCAATATCAAGATGAGTTAGTAGAAAATGTGAGCGTACCAATGCTGGTTACGATAATGACAGCTGAAGACAGGACGGGTCGTGGTGGTGATCACATCCCTTTCCGTCAACGTGGCTTTGCTTCCATGCGATTCACATCTGCAAATGAACATGGCGATGCTAACACGGCTAATTCGAACTACCATGATAGACAGCATACCAGTGACGATGTTTTAGGGGAAGACACGAACAACGATGGCAACATCGACCAGTGGTTTGTCGATTTTAATTACTTAGGTAGAAATGCCGCCATTAATGGAGTAGCCGCAGCCATGATAGCTCAAAATGTGTGCACGCCTTCCGAGGTAGTGGTGAACCAAACGGATTGGAAAACGCTTGAAGTTGCGATTTCCGGACCCGATTGCTCTTACCCAAATGCCGCCATAGCCTTACGAACAGAAACCAACGATTGGGACACGGTAATATACACCGACCAGCAGGTAACTAGCTTCGATATTGAACCGGGACATATGTATTTTGTATCTGCCGCCTATGTTGATGATAACAATATTGAAGGGCTGTTTACGCAAGAAGTGATGCATAATGTGGTTGGAGTTGGCGAGACGCCTAAACCCAAGTCGGGAATCGAGTTGCTGCAAAATCGCCCTAACCCTTTTGATGAGGCTACGTCTATTGTGTTTTTAGTGCACGATATGCCAAATACGCACCATGGTTTGATTCGTATTCAAGATGAACTGGGAATGCTAGTCGAAGAGAAAATGATTGATATTCAATTGGGCCTGAATGAAGTGGTTTACGACCACGGATATGGCAAAACCGGAAACTTCATTTATTCCTTGGTCATAGATGGCCGTACAATTGATGCGAAAAAAATGGTATTTGTTGCGAATTAGGCCTCTTTCACCTCTTGAGCTTCGCCTCCTTCAGCGTTTGTGGGCTCCTCTTCAAAAAAACGTTTTTGGAAAACGATGATCATACCTATTCCAACGGAAATGGCCGTGTCAGCCACATTGAAAACAGGTCGGAAAAACATAAAGTCTTCGCCTCCCCAAACAGGAAACCAATCGGGAAACTGACCCGAAATCAGAGGGAAGTAAAGCATATCGACCACCTTGCCGTAAAGGAAGGGGGCATATCCGCCACCAGCGGGCATGAAGGTGGAAATTTGATGGTAGCTGTCATTGAACACCAAACCGTAAAATGCAGAATCTAAAATGTTGCCTAATGCACCTGAAAAGATCAACGATCCAGCAACGATTAGGCCTGTTTTCGCGCCTTTTTTGGCGTAATTAAACAGAAAATAACCAATTCCAGCTACCGCTATTATGCGAAACACTGATAGGATTATTTTGCCAACATCTCCGCCAAATTCTAGGCCGAAGGCCATGCCATTATTCTCAGTGAAATGGATGATGAACCAATTGCCAGCGATGGCAAATTCTTGACCCAAATACATGTTTGTTTTAATCCAAATCTTGAGCACCTGATCTAGGGTCAAAACGGAGAGTATAACGAGCAGAGCGGTTAAAGCCTGGTTTTTGGAGCCGCCTTTTGGGCGCATGAGTTCAATATTCAAATTCAAGACTGTTGCTGCCTTTTAGCTTCAATGCTAAGAGTTGCATGAGGAACGATTTTCAAGCGATCTTTAGAGATTAATTTTCCAGTAACGCGGCAAATGCCATAGGTTCGGTTTTCGATTCGAATCAAGGCATCATTCAAACTCTTTACGAATTTTTCTTGTCGAGCAGCAAGCTGCGCAGTTTCTTCACGCGAAAGCACGTCAGACCCATCTTCGATGAGTTTGAACGTGGGCGAAGTATCATCCGTTCCGTTGTTGTCCTTGAGCGACATAGTCGAATTGAGTAATTCTAAATCGACTTTAGCTTCTTCTAATTTCGAGTTTATGATCGCTCTGAATTCCTCTAGTTCAGCATCTGAATATCTTGTTTTCTCTGTCTCCGCCATGGCTTTCTAATTATTAGTCTTCAATATAAAAATGCGTGTGGTGAGGCCTTCCTCAACTTCGACTTCCAACGCAATTTCATCGGTAATTGCTGGTTTAATGATGAGTTTATCTGCCAGCGTTTCCGCACAAATATAATTCTTATTGATATTGACGGCTTGCTCGATTTCAGGATGGTTTTCAACGTACAAATCGATGCGATCGGTTACGTCTAAACCACTGTCTTTCCTCAAGTTTTGGATTCGATTAACTAATTCGCGCGCAATACCTTCGCTGCGTAGTTCCGGTGAAATGGTAACATCAAGGGCTACAGTCACGCTACCTTCACTTGCCACCTTCCACCCTGGAATATCCTTCGTGGCAATTTCAACATCTTCAGCGATCAACTCAAAAGGGTCTCCATCTAAGTTAAGCTGGAGCATTCCTTCGCGCTCCATGGCACTGATTTGATCTTGGCTCAATTGCGCTACTTGTGCAGAAAGCGCCTTCATGTTCTTGCCAACCTTAGGCCCTAACGCTTTGAAATTGGGCTTAATGCTTTTTACAAACACGGAAGAGTCGCGGACATACTCCAATTCTTTCACGTTAACCTCGCTTAGAATCAACGACTCTACTTCTTTCAGGTGAGCTTCAAATGCATCATCGATTACTGGAACCATGATTTTTTGAAGTGGCTGTCGCACGCGAATGTTCTCCCGTTTCCGCAAGGAAAGAACCAAAGAAGACACAGTTTGAGCCAACGCCATACGCTTTTCAAGATCGATATCGATTTCATCATTGTGGCAAATTGGCCAAGCAGCTAAATGAACGGACGAGTCACTTTCAAGGCCGGTCACTCCATTCAAGTCGTTAAAAAGTTGGTCGGAATAGAATGGCGCAATCGGTGCACTCAGCTTGGCCACCGTGACTAAGCAACGATAGAGCGTTTGATAGGCTGCTATTTTATCTTCAGAGTAATCGCCTTTCCAAAACCGCCTTCTACAAAGTCGAACGTACCAATTACTTAATTCGTCCACGACAAAGTCTTGTATGGCGCGTCCAGCTCGAGTGGGTTCGTAGCTTTCAAAAGCCGATTCCACTTCAGCCACCAAGGAATTAAGCCTTGAAATCACCCATCGGTCAATTTCTGGTCTGTTTTCCATAGGAATGGGCGACTCCGCATGAGTGAATTGATCCACGTTTGCGTAAAGCGAAAAGAAGGAGTAGCTGTTATGCAGCGCTCGGAAATATTTACGCTGAACCTCGGTGATACCATCCAAATCGAATTTCAAATTGTCCCAGGGCGGAGCGTTGGTAATCATATACCATCTCGTTGCATCCGCTCCAAATTTGGCCATGGTCTCAAATGGATCGGCTGCATTGCCGAGGCGCTTGGACATTTTTTGTCCATTTTTATCTAAAACAAGTCCATTGCTTACCACATTTTTGAAGGCAACTGAGCCTTTGATCATGGTTGAAATGGCGTGTAGGGTATAGAACCAACCGCGTGTTTGATCCACGCCTTCGGCAATAAAGTCGGCAGGAAACGCCTTGCCTTCGTCAACCATTTCCTTGTTTTCAAACGGGTAGTGCCATTGTGCATAAGGCATGGCTCCACTATCGAACCACACATCGATCAGGTCTAATTCGCGCGCCATGACCATCCCACTTCGGAAAAA
>Ga0115566_10002942_pt1 | contig 13921 bp, 17 predicted proteins | sample COGITO_mtgs_1204_3_FD_87173 | JGI IMG/M metagenome (GOLD analysis project Ga0115566, IMG submission 87173) | Pelagic marine microbial communities from North Sea - COGITO_mtgs_120405 | ecosystem: Environmental > Aquatic > Marine > Epipelagic | place: Germany:Helgoland, sampling site Kabeltonne...
GTGTACATGACTTGAAACTCTTTCGTGGGCGGATTCTCGTCCGTCAATGTAACATCGCGAAACGGATGTTCAAGTTTTATGGCCACTTCCAAACACCCGGTTGTGTAAAAGGCAAGAATAAAATTACAAATAATTGTGGCCTCATAACTTAACTCGTGACTATATAACACAATAGGTGCAAAACTAGTATGAAAAATAAACGTTAATAACACACACATTCCGTGTAAGGCAGCAGGCAGGGCAAGTCGTTGTTGTGTTTGCAAGCCATTAAAACTTTTTAATATTTTTGCATAGTCTTCATTGTTTTCAATTGAAGCTAGTTCCGTGAACGATAATTCTTTTGTTTTGTGCGATTGCGGTCTTGATGAAACATTAGTGACAATATAGGTAAAAAGTGCACTATATGTACTATCCTTTAAACCACCACCCCTATTCACTTGTAAAGAAATCGGCGTTTCTTTTGCGATTTTTTTTGTAAGGCTTGCCAATTTTCGCATAACCGTAAAAGTTTGTTCAGTTAATTTTTCATGAACGTCTAGTGCACTATCGGGACGAGTGGTCACAAGCCACGCAATAATCAAGGTAATGTACAGAAACATTTGATCATTGGCATCCTGTGGAAGGTCTCCATCAAAGTAAATGTAGGCACTTAATGACCCTGCCGAGATGGCTGAAAGAAAGCCCGCGTAAATAAATGCCCACCACGGAAGATGGGAAATTATTCGCCACCATTCACGTACTTGTAAAAGGGAAAACATTTTTTTATTATACGTGTTTTAAAGAAAGAGAATAGATGCGCTTATAGTGCTGTGAATGAAATAAAATTAAAACAACCATTTTTAGATTAAAGCATAGAATAAAAATGAAAGCACCTTATCCCATTACAATTAAGGATTTTGAATGCGGTAATACATCATAAGAACTGGCATGAACTCCTTTAACTTGTTAGAATCAAAGTCTGCTTTAGTCAGATTATCATTTTTAATGTATTCCCGTATTTTCTGAATTTCTTCTTTTCCACGCATTTCTTGGTATTCACCACGAGGGTTCGTAGTAATGTAAGGTCTTTTGTTCAATTCGGAACTATCAGCTAATAAAGATAATATGTGCTTGCGAAGAAAAATATCATCTACTGTTATGTTTTTAATATCCGAAAGCAACGATGCAACATCCTCACTTTCTTCGGGAATTCCAGAAGCTTTAGGACCTGCAGGTGGAGCCGGAGGTGGTAAAGGGCCTGCGTTAGGGCCAGGTGGAGCCGGAGGTGGTAGAGGGCCTGCGTTAGGGCCAGGTGGAGCTTGAGTATTTATAAACCTTTTCACATAATCGTTCCACTGATAAACATTTGACATGTCTGGCATGACATTTGACATGTCTGGCATGCTTATGCTTGACAACTTTTCCCAGGAGTACATAGTATTTTCCTTTAAATAATGTCCCCCTGAATATAGATATGGCAACACATTTTCTGATCCATGTGTTGTACATACAACATAATAATAAAAACCCCCTAACACAAGAGTAAAACACATCAAACCGTGGTATATACATTTGGTCTGTATAGCATCTTCCAATTCTTTTGATAATCGTTCTTCTCTTTTGAGTATAAGTGTTTGTTGTTTTTCACTCTCTACCAGCTCGCCATATTCCTTATCGCCTTTAAGAAACGCTTTTAGCGACATTGTGCTGTTGCCTTAATATAATTTGCAGACCAGCTAATCGCTTATATGATAATATTTAATTAATACCAGTTGATACTGTTCATGTTTTCTTAAAAAAATTATCATACATGTCCTTTAAAAATTTAAACTGAGAATCGGATTCTGGAACCTTTACTTCGCCCAGTGAACCCTTATTTCGTCTTGACATATAGCTCGCGTTTAACCAAATCAAAACTTCATCATATGAAAATTGATAAAAATAAAGTATTACTCCAGCAATAATTGACGTCCGTCCACGCCCGCCAATACAGTGCAAATATATTTTTTTTTCCGGCAATTAATAGGTCATAAATATCACGACAGAATTCATATGTATTCTTTTTGTTGTCGGGAACGCTGACATCAAAGATAGAAAATTTCTTTATCGTTATATTTGGATAATTGTTTACCTTACTATCATCAGTTTTGTCTGCGTAAGGTATTCTATTTTGAAAATACGGTTCCTGGTTCGGTTCCTGTGTTAGGTCAATAATATAGTCAAACCCAAGATCGTTTAATATTTTAAGATCTTGTGGGAACGGATAAGATCCACCAAGTAAAGAGGGAAACAAGAGCCAGTTGGTGTAGTCTAACCCTTGTGGCGCAGGGGGGTGGTCAATAGAAACAAAAGTTGAAATATTTCCATTGCGTAGGAAATTTTTTATCGATATTGTGTAAGGATCGTAATGATCTTGGGCAAATAGCGACGGTGGCATTTTACGCAAGATGGCTGAAATTCATCGTCGATTGGTGAGCATTAATGCCCAATGGGATGAAGGCAAATTTAACGTCCTGAAAGGGTTACGCATATTAAGCGAGGCAGTACACGGCAGTGATTTATTGCCTGGCGATGTGTCAATGGATACTTTGCAAACATTAGCCGTGGCCATGTACAAGAACAAGAAAACGTTTGAAGAAACCGTCGACGAGTTACGGATCGATAATTTGCAACAAACAAATTCTAGCCAATTAACGCAAGAATCGTTGAATTTTGTTGCGCCTAAACAATCGGCATTTATGGACGCTGGGCATATTTTTTCTAATCTGGTTGAATTGAAGCAACCTAACTCACATACGGCGGCCAAAGATCATCCAATATTTATTGAAACCATCACAACAACAGAACGATTACAAAACCAACTTATTATTGAACAGAGTGTGACAATTGATGGGACCATATATAAACGAACGCCATGTTGTAAAGGTCGACCAGGGGATGGATATGTTGGGTGTGTGCTCTATCAAATTGACGAACTTATTAACGGAACCTTGGGCGTGTTTTTGAGTAAAGAAGAGATTGATATTTTTCACCACACGGGGGCCATGCCAGCCGACGCTGAGCACCGGGTGTGTATTTTGTGCTACAGTCAAATGTTGACCTGCCGGACCGCGCTTTTTGGCGCCCAAGGAATAGGAAACAGTGCAAACACCGATCAAACGATGTTTTATCAAGATTTGGTGAATTGTACGGGCGGGTTCATGTCCAAGTATATGATTCTGCCAGGCAACGGTGGAATTTATCCGCCCGCGCCCTTTGTGTCGTTTCATCCTCGTATGCTACGTATTAGTATACGCGGAAAGAACTTGTTTGTGGATGAAAGCGCCATGTGGTATCGCGCAAGTCCGCCGGGTTTTCAGGCAGGCGCAACATGTTGAAACGGTGGCTGCCTCCTCAAGATGAGGGGGCTTCCATGTTGCGCCTTTTAAATTTATTGTCCTGGCCAAATGCTGAATTGCCAGCCCTGTTGTGTGGACCCTTGTACGATGCCTGTGCACGATTTGACGCCAGTAATGCAGATCATTCTTTAAACATCAACATGCCAATCATTTACAAGTTTCCGGTTTTAAACGCAGATTCCGTTCTTATTCGTGTTGTGGTCTGGCGTGTCAATGTGTTGTCGCATTTGGCAAACCAAGCCGGCATATTATCCCAGTACTTTCCGTCTGACGACCGTCGATGTGTGGCCAGCAAAATTTTTGCCATGCTTGATTCCATGTTTCCCTTGATTGATTATTTAGAGGCTAATCCGACCCTATTGATAAATGATGTCTACCTTAAACATTTGGAGCCAGAAGGACAACGGAGCCATGTGATTGATTATTCGTGTACGTATTTTATCTCGTACATGATGCCCTATGCGCTATCAGCAACATCGGTCGTGTCTCCCCTGCTGTTGGAAATTTTAAATTGCAAACAGGACGACCCGGACTTTAAAAGCCTTGTTGAAATCGTACGCTGTTTAACAATCAAACGCGAACGCATGCGGCATTTACTCAATGTTGTTTTTTCTGCCCTTCGCGGTGTAGGCTCTTGTAACTGGCTTTCCAACATTATCATTACTGTCATCAAATACGCCCTTTTGGGTAACTATCCAAGTTCGGAACAGTATGCCGACTTTCCCGTGCGGCGCAAAATATACCATCTTAGCCGCGAAAAAATTCTCGATTTTTTTTTCATGTGCGGAAACGAGAATGATGCTATGCTGGGAATGGTTCAGGCATTACTTTCCGTCATGCTCTTGGGCACATTTTCTACTAAAAGTTTTGACTATATTCCCCTTGACCATATTTTAATTGAGCAGGAAGTCTTTCAGTATTTTCGGGTTATGAAACGTATTTTAAAACTAGTGACAAACTTTTATCCGGCGCCAACCAAAAATAACCTGATCAGCGACGTGTATCGGTTTCTTACACCCATTCATTTGAAATACCAAAATATTTTTTACGCCCTCCACGCCAGTCGCCAATCAAACACCAAAATGCTAAAATCAAGATACAGTTATTTGAATGGCTGCAACATTATCCCAACTCAACTTAAACATCTCTACGTGCTTATTATTTTGAATGAGGTGGACGAGAAAATCATTGAAACTATTTTGGCCATGCAGACATATTTTGACAAAACGGGAACTTTGTGGCGACCACCTAATCTACCAGGACGCGTGTTTGATAAAATTATGGAATTAAGTGCAGTCGTGGTTGGCATGCATACGTTTCATGTCACCCAAGGATCACAGGCTCTTTATTTTGAACAAGCTTCCCGCCTTTTAAAAATTGTGGGTTCTTTAGCCCCCGAAAAAACGTCCGTGCTTTATTGCAACAACTGTAACACGGTTCGCTTTCGCCCCGTGGGCGTTCACCTTCCCTCTTCTCACATTACCCTTCTTGCTGATTTGGCCAATAACCGCGTCCACTGCGTTGACTGCAGTTCAGACAACCTTTCCCAAGTCAATGTGCTGGGAAAATATGTGCGCTGCTTTTTGAGCAACAAGAAAAACAAAAGTATTGTCACGCTAGCACTGTGCAGTGCCTGCATGCACATAAGCGTGTGTGGGTTTTATTCTTACCGCCATGGTAGTATATGCAAAGAATGTGAACTAGCGGTCCGCAATACGCAGCAATTATCAAAAGCCTGCCTTGCCTGTCATTCCATCATGACCAAACTAGCAGCGGATGATCCTGTTTGGCCAACAATTGATGTTTCCAATACTTTAAAAATGCGCTATTGGTGTAAACGCTGTACACCAAATGATTTTAAAACGTTACGAACCAATAACTGGCGGGTCCCTCTTTTTTCCGAAGCAACACTTTTGCATCATTCTTCAAAGCTACCTGCACGGCGATACTTTTAGAATTTTAATGTGTTAGGTCAACATTAAAAAAAGGTTGTACCGTGCCTTGTTTTTTGGGTTTTCTGAGTATTTACGTAAACATTATTGCTGTCATGTAAAACAAACACAAGAAAATGGAAATAAAAATGTCCTGGTCAAGTGGCCTCAATATACTGCTCCTATGTTTAATAATTCCATCATTTGTTTTGCTTACACTCCTAAACTTTACAAATGTTGATATTGTAAGGCATAAAGTGGAAGAGAATCCAACATATGATGTACCATCAATGTCGATGGTTATTGGAACACACGGTATATTTACCGATTCTTTTGATAAATCACAGATAGGTTACGTCTCTTTCAGTGAATGTGGTAGTGATGCAGACTTTGCTGACGATGGTCTTATATTTTTCGATAAAATGTGCAAGAGTCATGCTATTCTTATGCGATACATAACAGCGGCATTTATTCTAAGTTTTTTTGTGATGTCGACGTTAGGCGTTTTTCTTTTTATAATGCGTAAAACAAGCACAATATTAAACAGTAAAATAAGAATACTTTTTTTCTTTGTTGTGTTTATATCGGTGGGTAGTATGATTACAAACATTTTGCTCTTTTTGCAAGTTGGCTTTTTTAAAGGAGATGCTGAGAAAAACTTTATTGCTGCCACGATAAATCCAAGTTCGCAAATCGTTTTTAAAAGCTCATATGTTCCGTCAATCATGACCTACACTGGATTTCCATTGGTTCTACAATCCTGTATGTTGCTGACCTTGCTTTTGTTTTATTTCAAAGTGGTCATGAACGCTCAAGGTTATGAACAATTTGGCCGCGCATAACACATATTATACTTTTGCATCCTTATGACGACAACACATCCACAACCATCTTACAAATGTTCCAAAAAGGAACCCTGCAATATTCACAACTACATCCATTCCCTTATTTTCCCATGATTCGTTGGCAAAATCATGTGGAAGAAGAAGTTCAAGAGCTTCCCAAGAAAGCGAAAGAAGGAAAAGGGCAATAAAAATAATCACGCTCTGAAAGACAAAACAGGCCACAGTAAACCAGAAAAAAAAATGCCCCAAGGACCACAAGTTTAACAGTACCATGGTCGAGTGAACAATTTTATAAAATGAAAAATGCTTTATTGATATATACACATAATGAACAAGAATAATAACTCTCCTATCCAGTTAAAACTTGAATGGCTAAACTGCTGTTGCGCACTGGACTCCACCACTTTGAGCTGCTCAAATAGTCAACAAGGGATTGCCTTTGACAAAGACTGAACATATTATTTTTCATGCCAACAATCGCAATCATAAGTACCAGCCGGGTAACAAACACATTACGTAAAATAAACACCTTTTGCGCATGAATGTCGTTGTCGTTGTCGTTATCGTTATCGTCCTCGTCCTCGTCATCGTCCTCGTCCTCGTAATCTTCTTTGACGCTTTCATGAAGCAGCGTATCACACGGTGAAAGGACATGTTTCACAATCATATAATGCAGGTCGCCTTTATTTTGCATCATGTCAAGTAAGATCGATGTTTGCTCCTTTAGGTCTGGCTCGTTGGAGGCAATATCTAAAGTTAACATTTTATTCTGGTGGACGGTTTTAAAAATTATGACTGTTTTTTTTTTGTTGAACCAGTTTTTTGGAAAGACCTCTTCACAGGAAATATAAAAATGAATGTTTTTGGCAACACAAAACATGTCAATTTACAAAAGGAATGGATTATTTGACACAGGAAGAGCTTATTCAGCAAGCGCAAGCATATCTTGCAACATGTCCAAAATGGAGTCCTGACAAGTCAAAATGTCAAGGATGCAAAACAAAATTTTCTATTACCCATAACAAATATCTGGGTTGTGTCTTTTGCGACGAGGATTGGGATTTACCTGAACTGGTCAGTGGAAAAAAATTGTAAATATTCTTTTAACAATAAAATGATTTTTTGATACTTAAAATATATAGCCAAACCAAGATATGAATTTTAATTATTCAATAAACGTCATGGCCCTTAGCGCAATTTTTGCGTTTTGTCTTCCGGATTTTAAAAAATTTGCGCGAATGGTTGCGTGGAGGGGGTTTCATAACAATGCTATACATAACTTGGATGACGACGACCTAACAAAAGTATGGGACACAATTAAAGATAAGGATGAGCTTAAAGAATCGGTGGATAGTTATCATTTTGATGATACATGTTCGGATTTTCTTCTTAAAAATCGGTACCTAGACCTTTATATTGATATTGTTTGTGAAGAAAAATCGTTTTTAACAGCCAACTTGTTGTTTAAATTTAAACCGGAAAAGGGCAAGCCAATTTCTCAATTAATTCACGAAAATTTAAAAACGCTTAAAGACTGTATTATTTTAAAGTCTTCCCAATCATCACCTACCCCTGCTAAACTTGCAGCTACACCACGAGCAAATTATCAAACAATACTTGACGAGTATAAAAAAATAGTCATATCCAAAGGATATTTTGCTGCAGATGAAGCACTGCTAAAGATCGAACAACAAAAAAAAAAACCGTCAAAAGATCTTAAAAGAGAAGTTATTGAGATTTTTGTCGGAACATCAGGTATCATGGGCGCAGGTTTAGGAATATTTACAAAACATGAGATTCCTAAAAACACTATTATTGGGACATATGGTGGTCAGCTTAAAATATTTGCGCCCGAAGAGGGCATGAATATGGGCGAAGGGACATTAGAAATCTATGACTCCCCCACCGAAACTCCTGATGATGAAGACATCAAGGAATATTTGATGACTCTTCGGGTTGAATTATATAGGAGTAAAAATAAAACCCAAGAATATTATGTTTGTCCGTCAAAGCAACAAGTCACGAATCACAAGGATCTTAGTAAATTATTAATGGATGATCCAAATAATGAGTTTAAAAAACTGAGGGTGCTTCAAAACATGAATTGGACAGCTTTATTAAACGATAATAAAAACAGCAATAATGTAAAAATTATTTTGGGAGGCTATTTGCTAACAACATCTAAGGTCAATCAAGGTGAGGAGCTCTTTTTAGATTATGGTTGGGAATATTGGTATCCAGATGGCGAGCACACATTCGGTGAGCCTGTTTATATTTCATCAGACGTAATGCAACAAGCCAAAGAAAACAGTGCAACATAAAATAAAGCTTTACTTTTTTTTAAAATACGTTATTGGAGGGGGCGAGCGGGAGCGAGATAAAGAGGACAAATTATGTTTAGATTTAAGGTTAGGGGGCGGAGAGACCGCAAGATCCATTTTACTGTTTTTAGTTATTGGAGCGCGTAGTTCTTGTGACATGACGACGCTATGTCGAAAAAATGACTTTTTGAACTCACTTGATTTTTGTTTGGAAAAAAAACTTGATTTTTTTTTTCTGATAAAAGTCCGGATTATTTTTTTGCACACTTTTTTTTGGAATGAATAACGACCTTCCAAATTATATTGTTAATTATGAAAATGAGAAAGGCAAGAATGATAACGAAATACATGTGATGCATGTTTTACGAAAATATGCCAAAGCTGGAAATCAAGCTGCCATTTCGTTTTTGGCCCGGCGGTTGCGGGCCATGAACTGTTTGAAAACGGACGACCGAGCAAATTTAAACATCTTCAAACGGTTTTCTAATAACGGGAATCATGTCATGACACGTTTTATTGCAGTTTATTATTTGCAACTTTCAAACCAAAAAAATGATAGGTGGGCACGTGCAAGTATTGTTTATTTTGAAAAGGCATACATGCAAGGATGCAATCTGTCGCTTCTATGGCTGGCTGACTGTTATATGTACCACGTGGTTGATGATACCACGTCATTAACGCTGGAGTACACCATCAAAGCTGCAAACTTAAACGCAACTAAAAACACATATATTAAAGTGGGGGAAAAAACAAACCTTGCTGCTCTTCTTACAATGGGCAAGTATTATTATAAATGCAATCCACAACTGGCGGTTAATTATTTTATGCGCGCTGCACTGTCTGTCAAACAAAAGAATGATATTGAAGAATCCACATTTCATGCCCTTTTCTATCTTGGCCTTTTGGCCGCAAAGTCTGTTCATTCGCCTATAGATTTTTTTCAGGTCAGAAGAGAAAAAAAAACATCCTTGTCCTATGATCTTGTGCAGGCCATCATGTTTATGCGTCTTGCCGACACAGACGATGCGAATGAGTGGTTATCAACAAGGGGTCTTTCCAAAATTGATGGCTTGTGTGCCGAATGCGACAAGCCAGCAAAAGTTGCTTGCGACCTATGCAAGTTTAGCTTTTTTTGTTCTCGGCAATGTTTTTATGAGATGGGTTTACATTACCACGAACATTTTTGTTTATCTCATGCAGAGGATGAAAAATAAAATGATTTTTCTGCTGTAGGCTATATCCCCATCTGTATAATTTAAATGAAGGCCGCCATGGTTTCCACAATAGAATTTTCAAATGACCCGGCGTTTAAAAAAAATATCAAAATAGAGAATTGGGTAGGCGACTATCCTGCAATATTTCAAAGACACAGAACGTTTCGCTTCATGTTAAGCACGCATGACGTGTCGTGTTCGTTTGTGTATAATGGATTAGCCTTTAAAACAGTGCAACATGCTTTACAATACATGAAATACACCTTACAAAATGATACTGCAGCCAAGCATTTTTCGTTAACGTCAAATACTAGTCTTGCTAAACGATCAGCACGGCGAGCCTATCGTATTGGTTCGCGGCTGAGCATGACTGCAGAACAAAAAAAAAAATGGGACGCCATGCACGATATTCTTGTTGCTGAAATCATGGATGAAAAATATGCACAGAACGCCCATGCGCCTATTGCGCAGGTTCTATGCGCAACACAAACCGCTGAACTATGGTTTGTTGATCAGAATGACGACGGTCGGGAAAAAAAAATTCGAGCTCATTATCTTGAACAAATCAGGGACCGGTTGCAAATCGTTCGGAATGTTGTCGAATCTTGCTTGGCCTGATGTACGAACGAGGCGTTTTTTTTACTATTTGCCTAAACCAAGCATAAACATCAAACACCTTTCCGGTCATGCGATTCCTTGTGATTATTTTCCTCGTGGCCAGTGTTGGGCAGGTTTGTGCTGGTACCATCAAATGTGATAATACACAAGTTGGCCATATTGTTACCTTTGACGGTATAAACTACACCAAAGTTAATCGAACAATGCTGGAGGACTATGTGAATACTACCAACACGCAAGCACTAGAACAGGCATGTACGGGAGAAGTGACAAATATGTACCGGTTGTTTTTAAATAAGGGAATGAATCCTAATATCTCATCATGGGACGTGTCAAATGTAGAAAACTTTGAAGGCATGTTTTCTGGTGCTACAACATTTAATCAAAATCTTTTGGATTGGGACACGTCCAAAGTGACCAACATGGCAAAGATGTTTCAAGGTGCACTATTGTTTAATCATGATCTTTCGTCCTGGAAAACGTCTAAAGTCACTGACATGAATGGAATGTTTCGAGGTGCAACCTTATTTAACCAGGACCTTTCATCATGGAGTGTGTCTAGTGTAGAAAACTTTGACGGCATGTTTTCTGGTGCAACAACATTTAATCAAAACCTTTCCAAATGGGATACGTTCAAAGTTACCAATATGGCAGACATGTTTTCTGGGGCAACTTCATTCAACCAAGACCTTTCAACATGGATTACATCAAACGTGATCGATATGCATAAAATGTTTTATGGTGCAACAGTATTCAACCAGAACCTTGCAAATTGGGACACGTCAAAGGTAACCAATATGAATGAAATGTTTTTTGCCGCACAGCAATTTAACGGAAATATTTCAACATGGGTGACTTCGAATGTTGAACGCATGGATTCAATGTTTGAACGTGCAACATCATTTAACGGAAATGTTTCTAATTGGGACACGGCAAAGATGACCAGGATGGAATATATGTTTTATATGGCAACCTCATTTAACCAAAGTTTGACAAACTGGTGTGTGAATAGTGCTTTTTTAAATGGCCTCGATAATGATGGAGGACAGCCCTACAACGCTACACTCTATACAAGAACTAATTTTTCCAAGTTTTCACCAATAGATACGATTCCAGCATTCCATCCGCTATGGAATGGTATAGGGTGTATATACAAATGTTATAATGGGGGAATACGCAATGTTAACGATAAAATAACCTATTCCTGTATTTGCAACGAACCAGACACGGGAATGTATTGTAATGATATTACAGACGACACAACAAATACATTCACATGGTGGATGATCCTTTCCATTTCTGTTGGAGGTGCCCTTTTATTAAGTGGTGCTGTTTTTACAGCACGTAAATTATTCACAACCAGGACAGGTGGTTTTGCACTCTCTAATAATTAAAAAAATGCAGGATTGATGGTATTCAGTCCTTAAGTTTGTGAGTGCTAAGGCTCCTGGGACTCTCTACTATTGATAGCCAAACCTACAAACTCCAGCCAATATCATGGCCCGGAATACCTTTTTGGCTTAGTGGGTTAGTTTCGGCTTTGACAGGTTATGGCCCGAGAGATCCCGGGTTCAATTTTGGCCCGCCGTCGGTTTCGGATAGACGATCTCTCGGGCCATAACCTGTCAAAGCCGAAACTAACCACCCACTAGGCCAAAAAGGCATTCCGGGCCATGATATTGGCTGGAGTTCCTGTGCCCAACCCCACATTTACCACTGAATTTAAAATATCCTGGAAAAACTGTGCGATTTATAGCATTACAAAAGGATTGTTGTTTTTCCTGTTTGAGACTAGTTTACGCCCTATAAAAACAACACCACTTAATAAAAGTGCACCTCCAACAGCGATGGAAAGTATCAAATACCATGTGAATGTAGTTGTATCGGTAGAAGATATAATTGAGGTCATTGTGGTAGTGGGCGTGGTACTTACTGTTGAAGTTAGTGTAGTAGTAACAGTAGTAGTAATATCTTCACATATTGTGTCAAAAGATACTGTACATGGCTCAGTTTGATTTAAACCATCTCCACACGAGGAACAGTTGGTACACGTATTATTATCTGCGGTGGCGGCGCAGAAACGAGAAATGTAGGTCCCTGATTGACACTCTGTACAGTTTATGCATTCCGGTGCATATTGTAGATCATTCTCCGTCTTGTATTTCCCAACAGGACACGCGTAACAGAACCGGTCGGAGGTGGGCTCGAGGTCACTATTACCATCCGTCCACTGCTCTCCAGCTTTGCAGCTTTTGGGACCAAGTTCCCAAAATTGACCACTTGCAGTACGTTCGGTACAAGTTCCATTCCCTGTAGTGTTTTTAAAAAAAGATGCTCTACTGTCAGTTGTCGAGCACAGCGTGCAATTTCCATCATTGCCCAATTCCTTTCCCGGGGGGCATTCCGATGGGCACGTACCATTACAAGGCTCACAGGCGCACCGGCTCTTCCCAGTAGTATAATTTTGGTAGTCCACGACAACCATATGTGTGCCAGCATTACAGGTCTCAGGGCTTATTTCTTTAAAAAAATCACCACAGTCAAAAATGGTCGGAGGAGGTGATGGAGCGGTTTGGGAAGCTATTGCATTTATGATACCAAGAAGCAGTATCACGCTCCACCATGGCAAAGAAGATACCATAGTGATGACTGAAATGTCTTTGTATGTTATATAACCACGCTTATTATAATAGACATTTTTATTTTTTATTTTTTAAAAAAATTCATTGTATACTTTCACAACCTGGATTGTTCCTAGTAAGGGGAAGCCTTCTTGTGATTTGGGATGTGAATGTAGTTGTATCGGTAGAAGATATAATTGAGGTCATTGTGGTACTTACTGTTGAGGTAAGTGTAGTAGTAACAATAGTAGTAATATCTTTACATATTGTGTCGAAAGATTCTGCATATGGCACTGCTCTCCAGCTTTGCAGTGAGTAGTCCCAAAAATACGTTTTCCAGGATATTTAAAATTCGGTGGTAAAGGCTATGGAGCAGGTCAAAAATTCCAAAAATTTATCTTTTGCCCTAGATTTTTTTATTTGAACCCGTGCTGGGAAAAAATAGCTCATAATTTTACCCATTCTGAACGAACCAGAAAGAATGACTGCCCGAGCTATTACCATCCGCGAAAATGGAATTGATCGATCTGGCGCCGAATATCAAAAGTGGATCGAGTTTATCCTTCATGGCGGTTTATTGAAGCATGTGCCAGAACCATTTCGTCTTGATGAAGTTTGTTATTATGCAACCAAATATTCTGGCCTATCCGACGGACTGTACACCAGTTTTAAACGGGATGTGCTCCCTTTTATTCCTGTAGATGTACTGTTTATGGGGTTTCTTATGGGCAATGTTGGCCATGAAATTGTCAAGCGTGAAAATGCTACTTATAGAGAAAATATCAGTTCTTTTAAGCTGCCACCTGGTGCTGGGAAGAAGGAAAAGGGAAAAGGAAAGAGAGAGGGTGAAGAGGAAGAGGGAGAGAAAAAACGAGAAAAGAAAGAGTAAGATGATTAATAAATTATAATTAAAACTTGAACTTGGGAATCATGCATGGTCCTAATGTCAATCCAACATAATCTTGATATAAACCTAATTTAATTATACGCAATA